>Ga0272443_10000041_pt1 | contig 260135 bp, 228 predicted proteins | sample SSMAcet12_FD_193581 | JGI IMG/M metagenome (GOLD analysis project Ga0272443, IMG submission 193581) | Marine sediment archaeal communities from Little Sippewissett salt marsh, Falmouth, MA, United States - SSM-Acet-12 | ecosystem: Environmental > Aquatic > Marine > Wetlands > Sediment ... | reverse complement strand
CGCCTTTGGAAACATCGGCCAATACACCTTGCAGACGTTACTCGCGGAAGGCCATCACGTGCGCACGTTCGACCTGCCCACACGCGCTCATCGCCGCGCCGCAAGAAACGTCCGTGGTCCCATTGAAGCCGTCTGGGGCGATATGCGCGATCCCGGAGCCATTGCCGCAGCTGTTGAAGATAGGGATGCTGTCGTCCATCTCGCTTTCATTATTCCCCATCTCTCGGACACCGGTATCAACAGCGAGGAAAAACCGGATTTGGCCTACCAGGTCAATGTGGGCGGCACGCGTAGACTCATTGAGGCCATGCAGGCATGTTCACCAACACCCCGCTTGATCTTCACCTCTTCCCTGCATATTTATGGTCCTACACAGCATCTCAAACCTCCCCGGCGCGTGAGCGATAAACCCAATCCCACGGAGCACTATGCGCGTCATAAAGTGGAATGCGAACGCCTGGTGAACGCATCCTCTCTTTCCTGGAGCATTTACCGCCTTGGCGCAGCCCTGCCGGTGCGCCTGATTCTGGACATGGGAATTTTCGAAGTCCCGTTGAGCAACCGCATCGAAATCGTGCATCCGCGTGATGTCGCCCGCGCGATTGCCAACGGGCTTGCTGGCAGGGACATCTGGGGCAAGATCCTTCACATCTCCGGAGGGCCGGCTTGTCAGCACATCTATCGCGAGGTCGCTATGAAAGTGCTGCACGCCGCTGGTGTCGGCATGCTGCCAGACCATGCCTTCAACATGGAGCCGTTTAGCATTGACTGGTTGGATACGACCAGCAGCCAGGCATTGTTGGACTTCCAACGACACACCTTGCAGGATTACCTCGTTGATGTTCGGGCGAAAGTGGGTGCAGCGCGACCCATCATCCGCCTCATCGCCCCGCTCCTGCGGCGCTACATGGTCAACCAATCGCCCTACATGAATCTGGAAGCCATCTGATTCGGCTACCCCCACCGCCGCGGGCGATACTGCAACGCCTCGGCTAGATGAGCGGGCTGGATATCCGTCTCTGCAGCTACATCGGCGATGGTGCGCGCAAGTTTGAGCACGCGGTGAAAGCCGCGCGCCGTCAGCTGCAGCTGGTTCATCGCCTGGCGCAAGAGCGCTCGTCCTTCATCATCTACGCTGCAGACATCGCGCACTTCACCCGCACCCAGGTCCGCATTGCATGTCAAGCGCAGACTCTCCTTTCCATAGCGGGACCGTTGTCGTTCCCGCGCCGTCTCCACCCGCGTTCTGATGACGTCGGATGATTCGCCCTTGCGGTCATCCGAGAGTTTTTCGAAATCAACACGCGGCACCTCGACATGGATGTCGATCCGATCGAGAAGCGGTCCGGAAATGCGCTTTTGATAGCGGGTTACCGTCGCAGGTGAGCACGTACAGGCACGCCGAGGATCGCCAAAATACCCGCAAGGACAGGGGTTCATCGCTGCGATAAGCATGAAATTTGCAGGAAATGTGTGGGTTCCTCGTGCACGACTGATGGTCACAACTCGATCTTCCAGTGGCTGGCGCAAGACCTCGAGCACACGCATCCCGAATTCGGGCAGCTCATCCAGAAAAAGGACGCCACGGTTGGCGAGCGATATTTCCCCCGGACGAGGCCAGTTGCCACCTCCCACGAGTCCGGCATGGGAAATGGTGTGATGTGGTGCTCGAAACGGTCTCGTGCGGATGAGGGGCGTGTCTGCAGGCAGCATGTCCGCTACGGAATACACCCGGGTGACGTCCAGCGCCTCCTCTACCGTCATACGTGGAAGGATACTGGGGAAGGCGCGCGCCAGCAGCGTTTTCCCCGCACCCGGCGGCCCGACCATCAGGACATTATGCCCACCCGCAGCAGCAATTTCCAGCGCACGCTTGACATGCTCCTGGCCCTTCACAGCAGCAAAACCGGGACCCGGGAAGGGTTCCGATTCCAGGGCAGAGGGAGGCACCTCCACCTTAAGTGGGACAACGCCAGAAAGATGATTCACCAGCTGGGTGAGCGATGGTGCGGGGATCACATCCAGCCCGGGAATCAGCCCGGCCTCGGAGGCATCCGTGGCGGGCACAATCATCCTTTCAAAACCCTGGTGCTGGGCCAGCGCCGCCATGGGAAGCACACCGCGCACATGACGCAGCGAGCCATCCAGCGACAACTCCCCTACCGCGAGCACATCATCCAACCACTCCATCGCAATCTGATTGGAGGCGGCAAGCACACCCAGGGCGATGGGCAGGTCGTAAGCGGGACCTTCCTTGCGCAGGTCGGCCGGCGCAAGGTTGACGATCACACGCTGACGGGGAAACTGCAGCCCGGCATTCTTGATGGCCGTCTGCACACGCTCGCGGCTTTCCTGCACCGCGGCATCCGGCAGGCCGACGATCACAAAGGAGGGGAGCCCGCGTGCCGTGTCCACTTCCACTTCGACGATTGCCCCCTCCAGCCCCAACAGGGCTGCAGCGTGGACTCTGGCGAGCATGTTTTCAGTCTAGATGAAAGGGCTTCACTCGTCAACTTGTCCCAGCCCTCGCCCACTTCTATCACTCCTCATTAATCTTATTCTGATATATTTCCCCATACTTATCGCATTGTTTTTTCGTCTATCGGAGGTATTAAGTTGATGAAAACCAAGTGGATGTTTCTGGTCTTGCTGGCGCTGCTGACCGCCTGCGGGCCACTTTTCGCTCCGAGCCTTGACCAGCGCGCAGCCGGCATCGCCGGCGCGACAACCTCCGATGGGGTAGAAGGTGATGCCATGGCCCAAACAGAATCCTTCGCCGGTAGTTCTCCGGCGCCCGAATTTCCCACCGGGCTGGACTGGTTAAACACGGACCAGCCCCTTACCCTCGAATCGCTGCAAGGCAAAATTGTCCTGCTAGATTTCTGGACATATGGCTGCATCAACTGCATTCACATCATCCCCGACCTGAAACAACTCGAAGCCGAATTCCCCGACGAACTGGTTGTGATTGGTGTGCATTCCGCCAAGTTCGACAATGAAGGCGATACAGAAAACATACGCCAGATTATTCAGCGCTACGACATTGAGCATCCCGTCATCAATGACTCGGACTTCATTGTTTGGCAGCAGTGGTCCGCTCGCGCATGGCCCACGCTGGCGCTGATTGACCCCGCCGGCAACATTGTCGGCGTGCACAGCGGCGAGGGCGTCTATCCCCTCTTCCAGCCGGTAATCGCTGCGCTTGTGAATGAGTTCGATGCCATGGGGCAGCTCGACCGAACCCCTATTACCTTCGACCTCGAACGTGAAGGCGAACCGGAGGGTTTTCTCTCCTACCCAGGCAAAGTGCTGGTGGATGAGGACGGTGGCCGTTTGTTTATTGCCGACACGAACAATAACCGCATCGTGGTTGCCGATCTCGAATCCGGAAATGTGCTCGCCAGCATTGGAAGCGGGCGCTATGCCTATCTAGATGGCACCTATGACACCGCCTCCTTCGCTTACCCGCAGGGCATGGCACTCTCCCCGGATGGGGAACGCTTGTATGTGGCTGATGTGGACAATCATGCCATCCGCGTGGTCGATCTCGCGGCCGAGACCGTAGACACGCTGGCAGGTACAGGCGAGCAGTCCCGCACTTACCCGCCTTCCCGGGGCTCTGCGCCAGATGTGGATTTGAACTCCCCCTGGGATCTGCTGCTTGACGGAAATCAGCTCTATATCGCCATGGCCGGCTCACATCAGCTTTGGGTGATGGATCTAGACAGCGGGGAGGTGCAGCCCCTTTCGGGCAGCGGCCGGGAAGGTACGGGCGATGGCGCCAGTACCTACGCAGAATTAGCACAACCCAGTGGTCTTGCGCTCACCCCCGATGGACGTCTGTTCTTCGCCGATTCCGAAGGCAGCTCCATTCGCTGGTCCGACCTCAACGCGGGTGGGCTCGTGGAGACGGCTGTGGGAAGCGGACGTTCCCTGTTTGATTTCGGCGACATTGATGGTGTGGGAACGGAAGCGCGCCTGCAGCATCCCCTTGGGATCGTCTATCTTGACGGGCAGCTCTACGTCGCCGATACGTACAATCACAAGATCAAGCGCCTCGACCCTGACTCGCTCACCATCTCAACCATCGCCGGAGGCGAGGCCGGAGAGCGCGATGGCAGCGATCCCCTCTTCTATGAACCTGGCGGGCTGGATGCCTCCGGGAGCTTGCTGTACATCGCCGACACCAACAACCACGCCATCCGCATCCTCGACCTTCAAAGCGGAAACGTCATCACCTTCGAGCTGAGCGGGGAACTGGCTGTTCCACCTCGGCCAGACGCCTTGCCGGCGCAGATCGTGTTCGATACGATGGTTCTCGCACCGGGTCAGGGAAACATCACCTTCACCATCAACCTGCCCGCGGGGTTCAAGATAAATGACCTCGCTCCCTCCAGCCTGAGCTGGACCCTTGACTCCCGGCTCTTCTCCGGAGATGTACCTGCAGAATCCATCAATCTCGCGCCGGACACAACGTTTCCCATTCAGTTGGAAGGGACCTTCACTGAAGGAAGCGGCAACATCGTCGTGGATCTGCTGCTGTACAGCTGTGAAGAAGGAGAGGAAAGCCTGTGCTACGTGGACAACGTCCAGTTGGTGACACCCGTCGTTGTGCAGGATGGCGGAAGCGAAACACTCAGCATCGACTATACCGTTAACGTGAACGAATAACACGCACATCACGCTCCCGAATCACAAGCGCATGCCTTCAGGCATGCGCTTTCCTGTTGAGCGTCGAGGTCAAGATTGGCGTGTGAAACGCCGGTTTAACGTCTCCAGCAGTTCTGGCACTTTCTTGCTCAGAGGTCCGAAGGTGGAACGTGCCGATACGCCCGGCCCCAGACCAATGGAGAGCAGGCAGCCTTCCACCAGAGACAGCGTGAGCAATTGGCGCGATGAACCTGCAATAATGGAAAACCGCAGCTGTCCTCCGTCAATTTCCTTGACCACACGGGATGCGTTCATTTCACTCACCGCCGCCATGGCGGAAATCCGGTCTTGATGGATGGGCGGCTCCTCCGGCACACAGGCGAGCACCAGCCCGTTTGCGTCCACCAGAGCAACCCATTGCGGAGAAGGCAGCACATCGACAATTTCATTCAGAACGCGTAGCAGTTCAGATTGACGTGTAATCATGATCCCGCTTTCCAATGCTTGCACTCAGCAGGCATAGAGTAACCCTAGAGTGACCCGGAGGCAAGCGGTTTACCCCCTCATCCGTTTAACGTCTGCTGGTGTATGTGCCGGCGGCCGGGGATTCGATCCACTCCCCTGCTTGCCATCATCAAATGCGTGATAGACTTCAAAAGAGCATTCCAAGGATCCACACGTCGGTTCCTATCCAGCAGGGAGGAAACGCCTTGAGCATCTGGTCCCACCGAGATGGCCCAGTTATTGTGATCGGATCCTCCGGGATCGACATCATCAGCCATGCCGTCGGATCCATTCAGTCCGGCACATCCAATCCCTGTGAATTCAGACTATCGCCGGGGGGCGTGGCGCGCAACATCGCAGAAAACCTTGCGCGGCTTGGAACGGACGTCTACTTAATCACCGCGGTTGGCGATGACACCCAGGGGCACGACCTGCTCGAGCACACCATGCAAAGCGGTGTCAACATCGATTACTCGCGCATCGTTCCCGACAAGACAACCGGCAGTTACCTTGCCATCCTTGACCCGGAAGGCAACCTGAATCTCGGCATGTATGACATGCGGGTGGTGGAAGCGCTCTCCACAAAGCACCTGCATTCCTGTAGCGGCCTTTTCAAAGAGGCCTCCATGGTCGCCGTCGACGCCAATCTCCCGCCAAAGGCACTGCGAACCGTCTTTTCGCTCGCCCGGAAGTACAATGTACCGGTTGCCGCCGACCCCACATCTGTCGGCCAGGCACCCAAGCTCGCCCGCCATCTCGATCGGATCACCCTTCTCACCCTGAATGCGAACGAAGCCAATGCGCTTTGCCCCCGTGACATCCGTGTACGCGATCGGGAGGAAGTGCTCGAGGTCGCCCGTTACCTGCTCAGTCAGGACGTCGACATTGTGGTCGTCGCCATGGCGGAGTTCGGCGTTGTGTATGCGAGCACGAAAGTCAGCGGTCATGTGCCGGCTGTACAGACCGACATCCTCGATCCTACCGGAGCCGGTGATGCACTCACTGCTGCAGTCATCTTCGGCCTTCTCAACAACATCCCTCTTGATGAGACCGTGCGCCTGGGCATTTCCGCCGCAGCGTTGACCCTGCGCTCGCCGGGTACGGTTTCCGAAGAGCTTACCCTCGAGCGTCTATATGCACAGCTGCGCTAAAGCGGGAAGCCAACGACGCAAAGGAGTTGCCGCCGCGTGAAAAACGTCCCCTGGCTGAATATACACCCCGATGTGCAACAGGCCCTGACCAGCCGACGCCCCGTCGTTGCGCTTGAGTCAGCCGTCATCACCCACGGCTTGCCACGTCCGGTCAATCTTGACCTTGCGCAGGCGATGGAAGCGGACATCCGCGAGGTCGGCGCCGTACCGGCGACGGTGGCTGTGCTGGATGGAAACGTCCACCTCGGCCTCACATCTCTTCAACTTCAGCGTCTCGCGAACGAAAACAACGTCGTTAAGGTCAGCCGCCGGGATTTTGGTCACGTACGCGCCGCCGGTCTCAGCGGCGGCACGACTGTCGCTGGCACAATGCTGGTCGCACATGCAGCCGGTGTGCGCGTGTTCGCCACCGGTGGAATCGGCGGCATTCATCACGGAGATGGGTTCGATGTGTCCGCTGATCTTCCCGAACTGGCGCATACTCCGGTGGCGGTTGTTTGTGCTGGCGCCAAGTCCATCCTCGATCTGCCGCGCACACTTGAGCGGCTTGAAACGGACGGCGTTCCGGTCATCGGCTGGCAAACGGATGACCTTCCTGCATTCTTTTCACGGACAAGCGGTCTGAGACTGGAGATTCGTGTAGAGGATCCCGTTGACGCCGCGGCCCTCTTGCGTGCACACTGGGAAACCGTAGGGAACACCGGCGCCCTCATCTGCGTGCCCTGCCCGGAGTCCGACTCCCTTCCCCTGGAGAGCGTACAAACATGGATCGATCGGGCTGAAGCCGAAAGTGTGGCGCGCGGCATCCAGGGCAAGCGCATCACGCCCTTCCTCCTCCAGCAGCTGGGGCTTCTGTCGGACGGTGCCACGCTGCACGCCAACCTCGCCCTGCTACGGAACAATGCGCGCATTGCCGCACACATCGCCGCTGAACTCACCAGCGAATCGTGAGCGGCAAAAGTCACCACCAAACGGGCGGTGCTTTCGTCGTTTCGAGCATGATATGTTAGAATCCCGACAACCACGTCGGAGCCCTTCTGGAGCGCAGAACACATGGTAGAAGTCACGATCGACAGCGTACGAGTCAGCCTCATGTCACAGCAGCGCGTGGTCATCCTGAAAGAGGTAGGTTCGGACCGCTTTCTGCCCATCTGGATCGGACCGTACGAAGCGGAAGCCATCACGATTCGCCTCCAGGAACTCGAAATCATCCGCCCCCTCACACACGATTTGCTGCGCAACGTTATCCGTGAATTACAGGGCACCATCGTGCGCATCGTCATCAATGATCTTCGCGATGACGTGTTCTATGCGCGCATTTTCATCGAGCGCGATGGAAAACAACTCGAAATTGACTCACGTCCTTCGGACGCCATCGCCCTTGCTGTACGGGCCAACGTACCCATTTTCGTGGCAGAACGCGTGATGGACGAAGCCGGCGCAGTCCCCGAACAAGATATCGACAGCGCCGCTGGAAACGAAGGGGACCCCGATGAACGGCTGGACGTCTTTAAGGACTTTGTCGACCAACTCGACATGGATGATCTGGACTCATCGGAAGGGGAATCGGAAGACTGACCTGCATACCCAGAACCCGTTTCTTCCGGGCAAAGTAGCACCACCATCAACACTGCCAGAATGACCGTTCCAGCGAGCCCTTGGCTGAAAGACCGGGCCAACTCGACCGCCGCCCGACCTACAATGTATTCGAACAGGAAACGTATTCATGAGTGAGCTACCCCCAGCATTCGACAATCTCGAATCGACCCAGCCAGTCCGACAACAACAGGACATTCCCTACGATCAGCAGGCGGAGCAAGCTGTGCTGGGGTCCATCCTCCTGAATCCGGAAGTCTATTACGATGTGGCTCAGTTTCTCTCCGCGGATGACTTCTTCCTCCACCGCCACCGCTGGGTCTGGGAGGCTATCGCCCGCCTTCAGGAACAACGGCTTCCAGTGGATCTGCTCACGCTTACGGAAGAACTTGAACGGCACAACCAGCTTGACGAAATTGGCGGAGCTCCCTTCATCACCGCCCTTCTCAGTAATGTTCCCTCTTCGCTGCATGCTGTGGCCTATGGCCGGCTGGTGGAGGAGACGGCTACCCGGCGACGGTTGCTGGAAGCCGCCAATCACATCGCCAAGCTCGCCTATCAAACCAACCAGGGCATCGAAGATGTGATGAACGCCGCAGAAAAAACCATCTTCGGGGTCAGCGAGCGACGTCTCACCCATACGCTCCAGCCGATCAAGACGGTGCTGAGTGAATACTATGATCGCATCGATTACCTCGCCCGCCACCGCGATGAGACACTCGGCGTTCCCACTGGCTTCATTGACCTTGACCGTCTGTTAGGCGGACTGCAGCCCAGCGATCTGCTCATCATCGCCGGCCGACCCGGCATGGGGAAATCCGGGTTTTCGCTGTCCATCGCGAAAAATGCCAGCCAGCTGCATAAGAAGCATGTCGCCCTCTTCTCGCTCGAAATGTCCAACGAACAGTTGGTCCAGCGGCTGGTCTCCCAGGAAACCGGCATTGACTCTCAGCGGCTGCGACTGGCCGATTTACAGGACAACGAATGGCCCCTCTTCACCCAGGCTGTCAGCTCACTCAGTGAAACCCATCTCTACCTTGACGATACACCAGCGATCACCCCGCTGCAGCTGCGCACCAAGTGCCGCCGTTTGCATATGGAGTTCGGCCTCGATTTGATTATCGTCGACTACCTGCAGTTGATGAGCGGAGAAACGCGAACGGACAACCGGGTCCAGGAAGTGTCGTATATCTCTCGCAACCTGAAAGCGCTCGCGCGCGAATTGAATGTGCCTGTCCTGGCTGCGGCTCAGCTTTCACGCGCCGTTGAATCGCGGCGCCCACCCCGACCCATCCTCTCCGACTTGCGTGAATCGGGCAGCCTCGAGCAGGACGCCGATATTGTGATGTTCATCTACCGTCCAGACCAATATGAAGAAGACACCATGAAGCAGAACATTGCCGAAATCATCGTAGCCAAACACCGCAATGGCCCCGTTGGTACAGTGGAACTGGTCTTCCGCTCGGAGCTGGCAAAGTTCGAGAACGCCGCCACACGACACATCGACTTCATCGAGGCGACCTGACCGCATGGGCAGCAAAACCACTTCCTCGAAAGGATTTCCCGGTTTTCCCGATGGAAGGCTGGAACTGACAGCGATCCCCAGCCTGTTCTTCAGCGAACTGCTGCCGGTGATCGATCACCGCGGCGAGCTCAAACTCACGCTGTACGTGCTGTGGGCTGTAAGCCATGCGGAGGAGCATTTCCCCGTCTTCAGGCATTGCGATTTCCTGCAGGACGCCCTGCTCCTGGAAAGCCTTAAAGCCCCGGGCTTGGCGCCTGAGGAAGCGCTCGATGATGCTCTGGAGCGCTGCCTTGCACGCGGCGTACTGCTGAAAGTAGTCCCGGAAGACGGCAAGATCCTGTATCTGCTCAACTCCAAACGCGGTCGCGCGACGTTAGAAGCCATCCGCGCAGGAACATGGGAGGGACAATTCACTGCCATGGACCTGAGGGTTGAACGACCGACCGTGTTCACGCTGTACGAACAGAACATCGGCCCGCTCACACCCATGGTTGCGGAGCGGCTGCGCGATGCAGAAAACGCCTTTCCAGGCGGATGGATTGAGGAAGCCATGGAAATTGCCGTCGCCAACAATGTCCGCCGATGGCGGTATATCGAAGCCATCCTGGATCGATGGCAGACAGAGGGTAAGGATGAACGAAAAGATCGAGGAGACTCTGAGACGGCTCGCCGGCGGTATGTCAGCGGACGCTTCGCCGACTTCTGGGATTCCTGAAACACGTCCCACACTTGGCGATCCTGACTGCCCGCACTGTAAGGGTCTGGGCTATGTCCGGCCGGATGTGCCAGTCGATCATCCTCACTTCGGCCGGCTTGAAATCTGTTCTTGCCGCATTCCTGCTGTAAAAGCAGCCATCCGCGACCGGCTCTACAGCCTCAGCAGGCTGGATGAATTGTGCGAACTCACCTTTGATACCTTCAACCCACACGGGAGAGAAGGCCTCGGTGAACGCCAGCAAGCCTCCCTGAAGAGCGCCTACGATCGCTGCCAGACGTTCGCCGGCACGCTAGATGGCTGGATCCTGCTGGAAGGTCCGTATGGTTGTGGAAAAACGCATCTCGCGGCAGCCATGGCCAACCAGTGCGTTTCGCTGGGCGTGCCCACCCTCTTCCTCACGGTCCCCGACCTGCTCGACACGCTCCGCTTCACCTACGACAGCGATGAGACCCGCTTTGAGGATCGCTTTGAACAGATCCGCAACGCCCCGTTGCTTGTGTTGGACGATTTTGGCACGCAGAGCGCAACCGCATGGGCCCGTGAGAAATTGTTCCAGATCCTGAACTACCGCTACATCAACCAGCTCCCACTGGTCATCACCACCAACCTCTCCCTTCAGGAACTTGATGGCCGCATCCGCTCACGCTTTTCCGACTCCTCGATCGTTGAACATGTCGTCATTCAAGCGCCGGATTATCGCCGCGATCGCGAGGACGACGGTCAATCCGAACTCTCCTCACTTCATCTTCACAGCCATCAGACTTTCGGCACCTTCAACATGCGAAAAAGCGACAAGTTGAGCACCGAAGATCAACGCTCCCTGGAGGATGCCTTCGAAAATGCCGTGGCGTACGCCGAGCAGCCCGAGGGATGGATGGTCTTCATGGGGCCGTATGGCTGCGGCAAAACCCACCTGGCAGCGGCCATCGCCAACTACCGCGCCAGTCAGGGATACCCCGTCATGTTCGTGGTGGTGTCCGACCTGATGGACCATCTGCGGGCGACCTTCAGCCCACACAGCACGGTCTCGTACGACCGCCGCTTTGAAGAAATCCGCACCGCACCACTGCTGGTGCTCGATGATCTGGGGATGGAATCAATGACGCCCTGGGTCAAAGAAAAGCTCTACCAACTCATCAATGTGCGTTACAACGGGAAAATGCCCACCGTCATCACCACGGCCTCCTCACTTGATGAACTGGATGAGCGGCTGCGTTCTCGACTGGGGGATCGCCGACTCGTCCAGGGGCACCGCATCACCGTCCCTGCATACCGCGGCACGAGCACCCGCAAGAAGAAACGTTGACCATAGACTGAGGAGCGTGGTAAAATCTAGCGCCCTGCCCCCATCGTCTAGTGGACCAGGACGCAGCCCTTTCAAGGCTAAGACCGGGGTTCGAATCCCCGTGGGGGCACAGGCAACCAAAACCGCTCTACGGGCATCGTAGAGCGGTTTTTCATTTCCCTCTTCATCATACGCCCCGCACTAGCACCTCATCAAACCACGGTCGCACGGAGTCTGCCATTGCCTCCAGCACTTCACGCGGGTAAGGCTGGAGGGATTCCAGTTCGGCCACCAGCGTACGTTCAGGGCGAAACTGCTGCAGCACATAGCGTGGAGCGCCTTGAAGCATTTGCCCGATCTCCCGGATGTCCTCCTGGGTCAGCCAATCCGGCACAACCGTCGTCCGGAATTCAACCTCACGACCTGATGTTCGCAGCATGTGTATGGAGGTTGCGATGCGCTCAAAGTCCAACGCCGGCAAGCCTGCGAGCCTTGCATAGCCCTCCGGAGGTGACTTGACATCCATGGCGATGTAATCCAGCAAGCCCTCTTCCAGCAGCGGTCGTAATCTGTCCGGATGGTAGCCGTTGGTATCGAGCTTGATATCCAGGCCCGTCTCTTTTGCTTTGCGCAGGACAGCAGGTAAATCATTGCGCAGCGTGGGTTCACCGCCGGAAAAGACGACGCCGTCAATCAGGCCGCGCCGCCGTTCCAGGAAGGCAAACACCTCGTCGAGCGGAATCATGTCGAGCGACTCGGGGTGCAGCACAAGGTCGGCATTGTGACACATCGGGCAGCGAAACGAACAGCCGCCAGTGAATAAAACACTGGCGACATGGTCGGGATAATCGATGAAGGATGTGCGAATCCAACCGTAGATCACGGATAACCTCTAGGGAACGTTTTCCTTTTCCGGCAACCCGTAAACCACGCGCTGGCTGAATTCCTCTTGCTTGCCCTTGTTCCACTGGTTCACCGGGCGCAGGTAGCCTACCACGCGTGAATAAACTTCACAAGGAACCACGCGCGCTTCTGTGCCGTCCCCGGCAGCCACCCCAAAACGCTGCAGCTGCTCCTCTGTATGAGCCTTGTTGCAGATGTGCTGTTCACCGCTGAGATAACCGTGTACGGGACAGACGCTGAATGTCGGTGTGAGGGTGAAATAGGGCAAATGGTAGTTTTCAGATAACAGGCGCACGATCCGTCGTGCCTGCTTCCAATCGTTCAACTGCTCACCCAGGAACACGTGCAGAACGGTGCCGCCGGTGTAGAGCGTCTGGATGGTGTCCTGATGCTCCGCCACAGCAAAAACATCATCGCTGTAATTGACGGGCAACTGGCTGGAATTGGTGTAGAAGGGCGTTTCCTCTGATCCTGCGGTGATAATCTCAGGGAAGGTCTTCTTATCCGCTTTCGCCAGTCGATAGGTGGCACCTTCCGCTGGTGTCGCCTCCAGATTGTACAGATTACCGGTTTCCTCCTGGAAGCGCCCAAGCACCTCACGCATGAAGTTGAGCGTCCTTTCAGCGAACGCAGTCCCTTCGGGCGTATCGATTCCCACTCCGAGCAAATTCAGGCAGGCTTCGTTCATCCCGATCAGGCCGATCGTGGAGAAATGATTGGACCAGTAAGAACCCGTACGCTGGAAAATGGACTGAAGATAGTACCGACTGTAAGGGTAAAGACCCTGGCTGGTGAACTGTTCCAGTGTCTTACGCTTGATTTCAAGGCTGGTTTTCCCCACGCTCATCAATCGCTCCAGCCTGTAATGGAAATCCTTCTCATCGGAGGCGAGATGTCCGAGGCGAGGCAGGTTGATGGTTACCACACCCACAGAGCCGGTGAGGGGAGCAGCTGCAAAAAGCCCGCCCATCCTGCGGCGCAGCTCACGGTTGTCCAGACGCAGTCGGCAGCACATGCTGCGTGCATCATCGGGGTCCATGTCGCTGTTGATGAAGTTGGCGAAGTACGGAATCCCGTAGCGTGCGGTCATCGCCCAGACGGATTTGAGCTTCTCCGACTCCCAATCAAAATCGTGGGTGATGTTGTACGTCGGAATGGGGAAGGTAAACACACGATCGCTGGCATCACCCTCGAGCATCACCTCGGCGAAGATGCGATTGAGCCGGTCCATCTCTTCCTGGAAGTCTCCATAGGCACGTTCCTGGGGTTCACCACCGATGACAGCGGGCTGGTCGCGCAATCCAGCTGGTGGAACGAGGTCCATGGTGATATTGGTAAAGGGAGTCTGGAACCCCACACGCGTGGGCACATTGATGTTGAACATGAATTCCTGCAGCGCCTGACGGACTTCGCGATCAGAGAGGTTGTCATAGGCGATGAAAGGTGCCAGCAGGGTGTCGAAATTCGACACCGCCACAGCACCGGCTGCCTCGCCCTGCAGCGTATAGAAGAAATTGACAAGCTGGCCCAGCGCTGTTCGGAAATGGCGCGGGGGGGCACTTTCAATCTTGCCGGGTACCCCGCCAAAACCACGCATGAGCAAGTCCTGCAGGTCCCATCCACAGCAATACACCGACAGCATGCCCAGATCATGCAGGTGCAGATCACCGTCGATGTGCGCGTCCTGAACTTCAGGGGGGTATATCTTGTGCAGCCAGTACTTGGCGGCGATGGAAGAAGCCAGGTAGAAATTCAATCCCTGCAGGGAATAATTCATGTTGCTGTTCTCGTTCACCCGCCAGTCCAACTCTTTAAGATAATCGTCGACGAGTTTTTCCGAGTCCAGCATCATCTGGCGTGTCGAGCGCGCCACAGCGCGGCGTTCCCGGTAGAGGATGTAGGCTTTGGCCACGCGCGGATTGCCACTCTTTACGAGGACTTCCTCGACCACATCCTGGATTTCTTCGACGTGGGGAAAACGGCCTTTTGCCGCAAAACGCTCTTCCAACAGGCCGACAGCAGCCCAGCTCAAGGTCTCCGCCCATGGGCGGCCTTCCCCGTTTCCAACTGCCCGCGCCGCCGCAAAAATGGCATTTTCAATACGCGAACGATCGAAAGGTACGCGGGTTCCATCTCGCTTGAGGACATATTCGGTACTCATGCTGTCTCCTCCTGCTCCTACCACAGCGCTGTTGCTAGACCATTCATCCACCCATTACAAGCATCTCATCCCTAGGTATGTGGTCTGTGTTGATTGCCGATGACCTGCCCCAGATGCGCCACCTATGGGGCTTCATTACAATGTTTCCCCCATCCTTAGGGAGGAAGACTATATCATGATCTGAAGAGGAGAACAATTGGAAATCGCTTTAAACAAGCTCTACATGCAGGAAGCATGACCAATTTCCTATTCCATCCAGCCGCCCTTCCCTGAAACCAAAAGTGGACCGCTATGTGCGGCCCACTTCTGGTCGTGCGTTATGTTGCTCGTTCCTACTGAGGAGGGAGAAGTACTGCGTCGATCACATGGATCACACCATTCGATGCTTCAATATCGGTGATGATAACCATGGAGTCATTGATTTTGACTGCGCCATCTTCCAGGGAGATCGCTATTTCTGCGCCCTGAACGGTGGCGACGCTCTCGCCATCCAGGCCAACGACGTCAGCCGCCATAACCTTGCCGGAAACGACATGGTACAGGAGGATGTCCGTGAGGGCGGGGATGTCACCCAGGAGCGCCTCTACGGTGCCCTCGGGCAGTGCTGCGAACGCGTCATCCGTGGGGGCGAACACCGTGAACGGGCCTTCACCCTGCAGGGTCTCAACCAGTTCGGCGGCGGTGAGGGCGGCGACGAGTGTCTCGAAGCGGCCATCTTCCACGGCGATATCAACGATGCTGCGTGTCTCGGGCAGGATCACGGCGTCGATCACGTGGATCACACCATTGGATGCTTCAATGTCGGTGATGATAACTTCGGCGCCGTCAATCATGACCTTGCCATCCATCAGCGCAATTTCTGCATACTGACCCTGAACGGTCATCACACTGCTTCCATCCAGTCCTACGACGTCAGCGGCCATAACCTTGCCGGGGACAACGTGGTAAAGAAGAATGTCGGTGAGTGTGGGAATGTCGCCCAGGAGCGCCTCAACGGTGCCTTCGGGCAGCGCTGCGAACGCGTCATCGGTGGGTGCAAACACGGTGTAGGGGCCTTCGCCCTGAAGCGTCTCGACCAATTCAGCAGCGGAGAGGGCGGCGACGAGTGTCTCGAAGCGGCCATCTTCCACGGCGATGTCGACGATGCTGCGGGTCTCGGGCAGGATAACGGAGTCAATGACGTGGATAACGCCGTTGGATGCCTGAATGTCGGTGATGATGATTTCGGCGCCATCGATCATGACCTTGCCATCCATCAGCGAAATATCGGCGTACTGACCCTGGACGGTCATCACACTGCTGCCGTCAAGTCCGACCACATCCTCAGCATAAACCTCGCCGGAAAGCACGTGGTAGAGAAGAATGTCGGTCAGTGTGGGGATGTCCGCCAGGAGGGCCTCAACGGTGCCTTCTGGAAGCGCTGCAAAAGCGTCATCCGTGGGGGCAAACACGGTGAAGGGGCCTTCACTCTGGAGGGTTTCCACCAACTCGGCGGCTGTTACGGCGGCGACGAGGGTTTCGAAACGGCCGTCAGCGACGGCGATGTCGACGATCGTGCCCAGCTCTTCTTCTTCCATGGGCTCTTCTTCGACAACGTCTTCGACGACTTCGGGTTCCTCGACGACGGCGGGTTCCGGCTCGGCTGCCGGTGCGCATGCACCGAGTACCAGGGCCAGGACCAAAACTGCGAACAAAACGTACCGTGATCTCATCTTACTGCTCCTTATGGTTGCTCGAATTGTCAATACTATACAACATTTTCAGTATTTGTCAAGCTTTTTTCAAATTAATGTCAAATTAATATCTTGACTTATTACCGGTGCCATGCTAGGATACCCGTCAACGCAGCTTCCTTAATTAAGTCATCATCTCAACCGGGCGTCCGCAAACGTCTGGACGCCGAAAGCGCAGCCACATGTCATCCAGCGAGCACATCTACAACTTGAAGGCGGTCGTCCTTGAGACCGGAATCAAAGCCGATACGATCCGGGCCTGGGAGCGCCGCTTTGATCTGCCAAAACCCGAACGCACCAAGGGCGGGCATCGCCGCTATTCCCGCAGCGACATCAACATCTTGCGCTGGCTGCACGCACAGCTTGAGCGCGGTCTTTCCATCAGTTCCGCCGTCGCCCAGTACAGGAGCCTCCTGGATTCAGGTCAGGATCCTCTGCTCGCCCCCTCTTCCCTCCCGGGATCACTTCTCTCCCGGACAGCAACGTCGCTCCAGGAGTTGCGAGAAGCATGGACGGAAGCCTGCCTGGCTTTTCAGGAAACGCGTGCAGAAAATGCTCTCGATCAGGCTTTCGCCCACTTTCCAGCAGACCAGGTAGTCCTGGAGCTCCTGCTCGAAGGGCTGGCCGAGATTGGTCAGGCCTGGGTTGAAGGACGAGCCAGCGTGCAGCAGGAACACTTCACATCCCAGCTCGTGGTCCGGCGCCTGGAAACACTCATCGCCACCTCGCCGGGCCCAACTCAGCGACAGAAACTTCTCATCGCCCTGCCCCGTGGCGAAGATCATTTCATCGCTTCCCTCACTCTCGACTACCTGCTGCGGCAACGCGGCTACGCCGTCACCAATCTGGGCACCAGCGTGCCCCTTGAGCGGGTTTGCGAGGCGCTGAATACAGTCCAACCTTCGTTAATCACTCTTTCCGCACAGACCCTGATGAGCGCGAACGAGCTTCGCCGGATGGCGCAGCTTATTTCTGACTCAGGCTTTGTCGTGGGGTTCGGGGGCAGGTTCTTCAATCTGCACCCGCAAGCCCGTCAAGTTATCCCCGGCTACTTCCTGGCCGACAACCTGGGAGAGGTTCCGGATGCCATTGAACAGCTCCTCCGCAGGTCACCACCGCCGGTCTCTATGCCGCCAACCATCAACGATGATGCCAGCAGGGCGATCGAGGCGATGGAACTCGGGGGACACGACATTGAAAGAACGCTCTGGGCTGATCTGCGCGAAGAGGGATGGAAGTTTTTCGACCTCAATCGTCTCTACCTGCGTGCGCATGCCCACATCCTCGATGCGCTCGAGCTTGGATCCATTACGTATCTCAGCACCAGCTTCGAGGAGATCCTCACAGGCCTGCATGTTGAGGGGATAAGTGGCGAGCAGGTGCGCCAGTTTTTGGATGCATTCACCGCCGCGCTCGAGCAGCACGCACCGCGCTCGACCCGACAGATCATCGATCATCTCCGGGCCATCCTCACCCTTGCTCCACCATTAGATCCGTAGCAGATTCATTCATGAAACTCAGAGACATGTTGAGGAGAAGGAAAGCATGAAGGTTGTCATCGCCGGGGGAACCGGGATGATTGGAAAAGCGCTCTCATTGGCTCTTCTTGAGGATCAGCATCGCGTCACCATCCTTTCCCGACGACCGGAAAAGCACCTCACAAGCTTTCCAGAAGGCATCCAACTTGTCGGGTGGGATCCATGCGGGGATGGTTGGCAGCATCACCTCGAAGATGCACGGGCGGTGGTCAACCTCGCCGGCGCAGGCATTGCCTCCGGTCGATGGACGCAGGCCCGCAAACGCGCCATCCTCGACAGCCGCATCAGCAGCGTTAACGCCCTCATTACCGCCATGCTTCAAATGGACCTGCGTCCCGTACGCTATCTGCAGGCTTCCGCCGTCGGGTATTACGGCGCTCACGCCAATGACATCATCGAGGAACAACAGGCTCCGGGCGACGATTTTCTTGCCCGTGTAACGGCAGCCTGGGAAAGCGCCTCCGATCCCTTGGAGAAGGAGGGGGTCCGGCGCATCCTTTTGCGTACCGGCCTGGTCCTCGCACGGCGTGGAGGCGCGCTTCCCCGCCTCGCGCTTCCATTCCACTTCCTCCTCGGCGGCAGGCTGGGCTCGGGTAAGCAGTACATGCCCTGGATCCACCTCGAGGATGAAGTGCGCGCCATCCAACATCTCCTCCTGCAGCCGCAAGCCGCTGGTCCCTACAACCTTTCCGCCCCGGAACCGGTGACCAATGGCGAGTTTGCCAGGGTGCTCGGCCGTGCAATGCGGCGACCGGCCTGGCTTCCCCTTCCACCCTGGGTCTTGAGGGTGCTTCTGGGCGAACTCGCCGGCACACTCCTGACCGGGCAGCGTGCTGTACCCACCCGCCTCCTCTCGGAAGGCTTTCGCTTCAAGTACACCCACCTTCAAGACGCGCTGGAGGCCATCTACACATGACCCCGATCAGGCCCATGTTCGCACCGAGTACGTCCAACCTCGCAGGGAGTCAATCATGACCACAGCCATCTGGTGGATCCGCCGTGATATCCGCATCCACGATCAGCAGGCGCTCACTGGCGCACTGGGAGCCGCCGATAGCGTTCTCCCGGTGTTCATCAAGGATCCTGCACTCGCAGCCTCTCCCTATACGGGAGAACGGCGATGGCGTTTTCTTCTTGCCGGGCTCCACGCGCTTGACCATGAGCTGCGCCAGCGCGGCAGCAGGCTCTTGTATTTTGAGGGTTCCCCCCTGGCCGTGCTCTCACGGTTAATCAAGGCGGGTTTTGCCGACCACATTTTTGCGGAGGAAGACGTCACCCCATTCGCCAGACAGCGCGACTCCTTGATCGAAGCCAGCCTTCCCGTAACCTTTACCGGCGGATTGAGCTTGATGCCGCTTCAAAGCGTGACCACCAAGAACGGTGGCGCCTACCATGTCTACACGCCCTTTCGCAATGCGCTCATCGCTCATCCCTTGCTCCAGGGCGCCCTCCCGCTCCCAACCCCGGCGCGCATCCCTCTACCCATGGACAAAGCGCTCCCCGAGAGCGAGGCCCTGCCGGCTGTGGATGCGAACAGCGCTGCCCACTTTCCTGCCGGTGAGCAGCCCGCACTGGCACGCCTCCAGTCCTTCTCAGAAGGCACGGATGCAACCATCTTTCGCTACGCGGAAGGTCGCAATGGCCTTCACCAGCCTGGCAGCGCCCATCTCTCACCCTATTTCCGCTTCGGCATGCTCTCCATCCGGACGGCATACCAGCAGGCCGAGCGCGCCATGAACCATGCCGTGGAAAAGGATGCTCGCAAATCTGTGCGCACATGGCGCAACCAGCTCATCTGGCGGGAGTTTTTCATCAACATCCTCGACCGACACCCCTATGCCCGTACGCAAAGCTTCCGTCCTGAATACCGTTCACTGGCATGGATCAACAATCCGGATGATTTCGAGGCGTGGAAGGCAGGGCGTACAGGCTATCCCGTCGTGGATGCCGCAATGCGACAATTACATCAAGAAGGCTGGATTCCTAACCGCGCCCGGCTCATCGTCGCTTCTTTTCTGGTAAAGCATCTTCTCATCGACTGGCGCTGGGGGGAAAAATGGTTCATGCAGCAACTGCTGGATGGCGACCCTGCGCAAAACAATGGGGGCTGGCAGTGGTCTGCCGGCACCGGGACCGATGCGGCGCCCTACTTCCGTATTTTCAACCCCATCCTTCAGAGCAAGCGCTATGATCCAGAGGGGAACTATCTTCGCAGCTATGTCCCGGAGCTTGATGCCCTTGACGCAGACCGTATTCATCAACCCTGGAAGCTCAGCGAGGGGGAACGCAACGGATACCCGCAGCCCATTGTGGAACATGGCTTCGCCCGTGAGCGTGCGCTTGCAACCTTTTCAAAGGCACGCGAGCGCGCGTGATCTAGCTAGCGCCTACCGCATCCCATGGAAGGAGAACCGATGCGTCGCACCCGTCTCTTCAACATCTTCTTCATCGTTTTTGTCGATCTGCTTGGATTTGGGCTCATCCTGCCGCTGCTCCCATTCTACGCAGAAGAATTTGGCGCCACACCCACCCTGGTGGGATTGCTTGTCGCCTCCAATGCTGCCGCCAACCTCTTTGGTGCGCCCATCCTCGGACGACTTTCGGACCGCTTCGGTCGTCGTCCCATCCTGCTAGCCAGCATCAGCAGCACCTTTGTGGGCTTTCTTATTCTGGGCGCTGCTAATGCCCTATGGATGTTGTTCCTCGCTCGCGTGCTGGATGGCTTAATCGGAGGCAATATTTCCGTCGCACAGGCCTACATCTCCGACATCACGGATGAGGAAAACCGGGCAAAGGGTCTTGGCTTGATCGGGGCGGCTTTCGGGCTGGGATTCATTATCGGACCTGCCCTCGGGGGCGTGCTCAGTCAATTTGGGTTTGCAGCCCCGGCGTTCGCGGCAGCTGGCCTTGCCGCCTTGAATTTGCTCGGTGTGGCCATCTTCCTGCCGGAGTCGCTGACCCCGGAAAAGCGCGCGGCCATGGAGCACGACCGCCCTCCCTTAAACCTCTCGGCCCTCATCAGCGCCCTGCGCAGACCGGTCGTGGGACCGCTGCTGCATACCCGTCTGTTCTACGCTTTTGCCTTTTCCATTTTCCAGACGATCTTTGCCCTGCATGCCCAGTTCCGACTGGGTCTGGGCGCTCAAGCAACGGGCTACATCCTTACCTACGTAGGTTTGCTTTCGGTCCTTGTCCAGGGTCTTGCCATCGGACGTCTTACACAACGTTTTTCCGAACCAACACTGATTTTTTCGGCGACCCTGCTGATGAGCGCAGGGCTTGCAGCTTGGGCAATCGTCCCCAGCCTGTTGCTCCTCCTTGTGGTGCTGATTCCCATTTCGCTCAGCGCCGGGATCCTGAATACGGTCATCAACAGCTCCCTCAGCAAAGCTGTCGCGGTGGAGGAAATCGGCGGCACACTGGGTCTCTCCAGCGCGCTGGAAAACTTCACACGGGTTGTATCTCCGTCACTGGGAGGCATCCTGCTCGAGTTCGTAGGGACATGGGCTCCGGGCATCGTCGGCGCCGTGGTGATGGCCTGGCTGGGCAGCTTCGTATGGCGCCGAATTCTCCCCGGGATGGCTGAACGGGACCTGCCCACAGCTGCCCGGGCAGACTGAGAATACAGCCTTGCCCCAGGAAACCTTCTTTCCGTATCAAACCATCGGCTTGCGTGCCAATCCTTTTCGCGCGCTCACCCGCGCGGAATGGGAGCGACTGGCCTTCCTCCCGCCTGACGTCGAGCAGGCCTATCAAACCGGCGGATGTATGCAGATCCTGGGCGAAAAAGGGCAGGGCAAAACGTCCGCCTTGCTCGCGCTGCGGCGAGAAGCCGACCGGCAAGGGCTGGTTTGTCGATACGAGTATCTCTCAGAAGGCGTACGTCGGTTTTCCTTGGACCTGCAATCGCTGGACGTGGCCCTGCTGGACGAGGCGCAACGTTTGACCGGCCGAGAACTCTCCCGCCTAGTAAAGGCTGTGAAGCGGACTCGATCTCAACTCGTCCTCGCCACACACACGGATGTGCGACGCCACTTCATGCGGCAAGCCATCCCCATTCGTACTCTTCAGCTTAAGGTGAACCTGGAGGGCACACGCCGCCTTGTCACCGGGAGGTTGCTGAACGCGTCACAACAAGACAATCCGACACACTCTCTATCCGCACAGGCACTCGCCTATCTTGTAGAACAGTTTCCAACCTACCGCGAGATGCAAGCGTTCTTATATGAGGTGTTTGTGCGCTTGCCGCCACCCGGTCTCATTGAGCGGGGCCTCCTAAGGGAGGTTCAGGCGCATATCAATTCGCCTTCGGCCGAAGGGTGAAGGGTTGGCTATTCCGGGGATCCCGGGACCACGCCACATCCACGCTCACGTCTACCTCCCAGATGAGGTTGATGAGATGCCCAGCATAACTCCACGGCTGACTCGCAGCAGGAAAAGAAAACCGGTACCGATGGGGGCTGTCAGCTCGCAGCATGCCCTCATACAGCACTTGTTCTGAGGCTACGCCTTCATCTCTGTCCCCAGTGCCTTCTGTGTGCCACATCAACCTCGCCCGCACCGCGCGACAATCAAGGTCCTTGTCAGTTCGCACAACGGCTTCTCCCTGGATAAGATCGCCCGGGCGGTAGAGCGCATAATTGCCATCAAAGGTACCACCCTCAAGCGTGACCTGAATATCCGCTTTCGCCATGTCTCACCACCCTTCCCCGGGAAGAACCCTCAGCGGGAAGTCCTCTGTGTAATTCGGCCAATTGGCAATGTCGACCTTCACTCGCACGAACCAGCGGAGTTTATTATTGGTCGCCTCGAAGGTGTGCATGCCATCCAGAGGGATCTGAAACTGGTACGTATCTCGCAACAATTCCCCGGCTTGATACGTCCTGCCCGGACTATCAAAATAATCCACAACCTTCTCATGGGTTTTGGTAATCGAGTCCGTTCCCTGCGAATAGGTTGCGGATTCCTGGAAGATGAGCTCCATGGAAAAGCGGGTAACCTCTGTCGTTGTTTTCAATGGCTGACGGTAGGACACCGACACCTGTTCTCCCGGTCTGGGCGTTGGATTGGAGATGTCCAGCTCGGGCCTCCCCACACGCATTCGGCCCAGCACACCGAAGATCATCCGTCCCAGCAGGAACAAGCCGATGAGGATGAAGGGGATGCCGAACAACCATCCCCAACCCCCGTCGCTTCCCAGATACGCTATGACGGTCCAGACCACGGAAAATCCAAGCCAGAAGATCGCAAACATCAGCAAGCAGGCACTTCCCACTTTGCTGCCTGGATTGGATTGCATGCGGCTCATGGTTGCCTCCTTTTGACGTGGATCATCGGCATGCCGACTATACAACAGCTTGGGACAAGATACAGGTCGCACCATGCCCAAACGGATGCTGCACGCATACAGCGATCTCGCAAAGCGTATCCATGGTGGGAATTGTTGTCCCTTCCGGTATTCTAAAACCCCTGTCCTGGTATAGAATGGGCAAACGTCAGGGGAGCGATCATGTCGAATCGAGTCGAGGTTCACACACCTGCACCGGATTTCAAGCTGCCGGGAATGGATGGAAGTACAGTTACATTAGCTGATTTCAAGGGAGATAAGCATGTTGTGCTTATCTTCAACCGGGGCTTCCAGTGACCGTTCTGCCAACGGCATATGGCGCAGTTGCGTCAAGACTATTCTGCATTTCAGGCTCTGGGAGCCGAAGTTGTTGTGGTTGGTCCGGAAAACATACAGGCCTTCCAGCGCTACTGGAAGAAAGAGGACCTGCCTTTCATTGGACTGGCAGACCCAAAGCACACGGTGTTGAAGGTATATGGCCAGGAAGTGAAATTGTTTAAACTTGGTCGCATGCCGGCCCAGGTCATCATCGACCGCGAAGGCGTGGTGCGTTACGTCCATTACGGCCATGACATGAGCGACATACCATCCAACGAAGAGTTGCTGGAATTGATCCGCACGCTGTGACAGGAGTCACCGGCCTGGTGGCGTTGCTTCCGCCCGGGCAAAGTCACCCACATCATCGAGAGGGCCATCTTGACACCAACCCATCCACCTGGCCAGAGCAAGCTCATTCTCATCATCGACGATGAGATTGCCTTTTGCACCGTGATCCGGGACATTTTGCGCGCGTCCGGCTACCGTGTCCTCATCGCCCATCGCGCCAGCGATGCTCAACAGCATCTCGAAAACGCCACGCCCGACCTCATCATAAGCGACATTATGATGCCCGAGATGGATGGTCTGACCCTCATCCGCACGATCCGCTCCTGCCCTGAACTCGCCTCGATACCCATCCTCGTTGTGAGTGCGAAATCACGCGATGAGGACTTCAAACAGGTTCGCGAGGCCGGCGCGGACGGCTTCCTCACCAAGCCCTTTACATCGCAGGAACTTCTCACCCACATCCGGCACCACCTCACGCACGCTGCGGAAAAAGGAAAAAAGGCCTGAAAAGGCCTTTTCGGGACTTGCACACTGCTGCTTGGCAGCAGAAAGAGGATCGGAGTTAGACCTCTGGCAATTCCTCCCAGGGAGAAATCTTCCTGATTTTCGCAGCAATGGCTTCGCGTGTCTTGGCGTCACCGGCTTCCCGGTATTTCGCCTTCAACATCCGGAGCTTGCGCACCCGGCGCTGCTTGCGGTAAATGTTTCGCTGGCGTGACGTTAACGGCATCGATTCACCTCGCTCATAATCTAGAGGGTACTATAACGAATTGCGGGCAATCTTTCAAGGTTTGAAGTGAAAGCCGGGGCATCGTGGATGACAGCAGGCTACCCGAGGCGGGCCAGTTCTGCGATGAGTTGGGCTGCTTGCAGATCCTTCAGAAAATAGGCGCAGGCGCCAGCTCGATGAGCAGCGGCTTGCTCCCAAACAGACGGATAAGAGGTCAACACTGCCAGACATGGCGGGTCGGGAAGATGGGAAAGCCGTCGGATGATTTCCAACCCCATGCCATCCTTACGCTTCACTTCCACCAGCACCACATCCGGGCAGCTCTGCGTCACTTCTCGCAGTGCGAAATCAGGATTACCCGCGTGGCCAACGACGACCACCGCCTCATCTTCGGCGAGTCGGTTGGCGAGCGCGGATCGCACGATTTCATTCTCATCCACGATGTAGAGTTGTAGCAAGTCGACCATTCCATCAGGGCTTGTACGGACAGTATAGGTCTGTACAAAGGCTCCAACGAAGTGATCTCTGTCCACAAGGTGATCGCCACCTGTCATGCTCCACCGTGTTCGACGGCGAGGTCCCTTTCGTGGTGCATGCTTACGTCAGGGGAAAACGGGCGGTGACGGTTGTTCCCTTGCTGCGGTTTGAATTCACCACAAGTTCGCCACCGGCGCTTTGAGCCCGGGAAAGCATGTTGGACAAACCATGACCGAGCACGCCGGTTTCGGACGAAATTTCAAAACCGCGGCCATTGTCTTCAACACACATTTCGATTTCACCATCAAGCTCACGAATTGCCAGTGTCACCCGCGTGGCATGCGCATGTTTGGCAACATTCGCGAGCGCTTCCTGAGCGATGAGGAAGAAATTGTTGACGACACTGGGTTTGAGGTGCTGAAATGCGCTCGCCTGAATATCCATGGCCGTTTCAATGAGCGTATTGGCCTTAAACTCCCGTACCAATCGCTCCAACGCGGGGAGTAAATCCGAGGATGGGATTCGGATGGGCTGCAAATCCAGAATGTAAGAGCGAATGTCCCGTATGGTCGAATTCAAAGCATCAATGCTTTCCTGAAGCCTCAGCGTGGCGTTTTCCGGGTCCTTCTCAATGAGCAGCTTGGTGTAATCCAGCATGAGCCCAACGGCATAAATAGACTGGATGACACCGTCATGCAGATCCATGCCAATGCGCTCACGTTCCTCAAGGACTGCAATACGCCTGGCCTGCTGGTACAAACGGGAGTTCTCGATTGCAATGCCCATCCCGGCGCTCAATGCCTTTAACATGCTTTGATCTTCAAGTCGGGGGGCTTCCGTCCGCACGGCAAAATTCAACAATCCGGCGATCTTCCCGGGCGCTTTGAGCGGAAGAGAAACCAGTTTCGTGAAACCTTGTTTTCCTAACTCCTGTAATTCCACTTCCTCCCGGCTGACAAGATCCGACATCACGCGTATCTCGCCGCGTTGAACCGTCTCACCGAGGAAGCCCCTCCTCAACCGAAAACGGTCCACTTCCCAGAAACGCTCTACATCAACGCCTGTCCGCACGACAAGGCGGTATTCCCCCTCCGCTCCCACACTGCGAAAGACTTCTCCGACGGTTGCCCCATACAGGTTTTGTATCCTCGTGAGCATAGCTCGGGACATGTTTTCCAGATCCGCAGCACTTCCGACCATCGTGGCGAGCGAGTTGATGACTTCTAATTCCAGGTTGCGCTGGGTGATTTCTCGTTCGCTTTCAATCACCCGCTGGTAGAGCCGTGCATTTTCCAGCGCGGCACCTGCACTTGAAGCCAGCACCTCAACGTGACTCTGGTCAGCAGCAGAAAATACTTTCTCGCCTATTTTTTCAATAAGGATCATGTGACCCAGGGTGCGGTCCTGGGCGTGGATGGGCACGGAAAGCAAGGCGCGTCTTTTCTTTCCCCCATGAGGGAAAAGGGCGTTATCCAGGCCTGATGATAATTCCGAAAGGCGCGTCGATTGATCGGACTGAATCATCTCATCCACCCAGGCTTCCTTCCGAAACGCAGCCTGGATGGTCTTCTGCACCGAGGACGGCATGCCCGGACAGATATATTCTTCCTCGCGGCCATCCTCCCCGGGAAGCCGCACGCCGGCATAGCGCGCCTCAGCAAGTTGCTTGGCCGCCTCAATCATGCGCTCCAGCACACCTTCCTGTGAAAGGTCAGAATAGAGATCTAGCGCCGTGCGATAGAGCGTCACAAGGGGATCGGCGACAGGTTTTTCCTCAAGAATTTGTTGGGTATCAGTCTTCATACGTTGATCGCATTATGTACCATCCTCACCACCGCTGTCATTCTACCTTATTCATTCCACGCCTCCAAATTGCAGCTTTGAAGCAACCTGATAGCTTTTGCCAGTCCTTTTATCCTATATAGAACACAATACCCGATCGGAGGTCGGCATGGCTTCACGCGGCTCCTCGCGCATTCCTGGTTTTTTCAACCTCTCCCGACAAGAACGGCTGGATCTCGTTGCAGAGCACACAGGCATGACCATGGATGAACGCCAGGCTCTGGAAGGCGGGAAGGGGCTACCCATGGATGTCGCCGAGAACATGATTGAGAATGTCATCGGTCTCTACAGCCTGCCCCTCGGCATCGCAACCAACTTCATTGTCAACGATCGAGAGGTCCTTATCCCCATGGTGGTGGAAGAGCCCTCCATCGTCGCGGGAGCTTCCTTTATGGCCAAGCTCGCACGCCCGGGCGGCGGTTTCCATGCGGACACGGATCCGCCTGAGATGATCGGGCAAATCCAGGTGCTTGACCTTGCCGACAGCACCGCTGCGCGTACGGTGATCCTGGAACACGAAGATGAGCTCCTCTCGGAACTGAAGGTGTTGGACCCAGTTCTGGTGGAATTGGGCGGTGGCCCGCGCGGGCTTGACGTGCGCACCCTTGAAGACACCCCCATCGGACCCATGCTTGTCGTGCATGTCATTTACGATACGCGCGATGCCATGGGGGCTAACGCAGTCAATACAGCCGTGGAACACCTCGCCCCTCGGATCGAAGCTCTCTGCGGGGGTCGAACTCATCTGCGCATTCTGTCCAATCTCAGTGATAGGCGGCTAGCTCATGCAAGGGTATGCATCCCTCAAGCTGCACTCACCTTTGACGCCTATACTGGCGAGGAAGTCCGTGACGGCATCATCGCCGCATGGGCGTTTGCGTCAGCAGATCCGTACCGCGCGGCCACGCATAACAAGGGGATCATGAATGGCGTCGATGCGGTGGTGCTCGCCACCGGCAATGATTGGCGCGCCATCGAAGCTGGCGCGCATGCTTTCGCCGCCCGTGAAGGTCGCTACACGTCGCTCAGTCGCTGGTGGGTAGACGACAGCGGACAGCTTTGCGGCAGCCTCACGCTTCCACTCGCGCTGGGAACCGTCGGAGGCGCCACCCGCGTGCATCCCGGTGCGCGGGCTGCGCTGCGCCTGATGCAGGTCACATCGGCCCGCGAACTGGCTGAAATCGTCGCATCCGTAGGTCTTGCCCAAAATCTCGCCGCCCTGCGGGCGCTTGCTACAGAGGGCATCCAGCGCGGTCATATGTCGCTGCATGCACGACAGATTGCCATTGCGGCCGGCGCCAGCGGTGAGGCCATCTCCACGATTGCCAATCAACTTGTCGAGGAGAAGCAGATCAACCTTGAACACGCACGCTTTCTCCTGCAGAAACGACGTCAAGAATAGGAAGGCTTGTATGTCCGAAGCGATCAATTCAACCTTACTACAGCCGCTTAGAGACGTGGGGGTCGTCGGCTACGGTGCCTACATACCCCAATATCGACTTCCCGCCTCAGAAGTGCGGCGCATCTGGAAAGATGGCGCTGGCGGGGTTCCCATTCAGGAAAAAGCCGTCGCTGGACTGGACGAGGATGTCGTCACCATGTCCGTCGAGGCAGCGCGTAACGCCATGAAGAGAGCGGAAATTGACCCCCATCTGATCCGGGCTGTGTGGGTTGGGTCTGAATCCCATCCCTATGCTGTCAAACCGACCTCGACGATTGTCGCCGAGGCTATCGGCGCCACGCCCAACACGCAGGCCGCTGACTGGGAGTTCGCCTGCAAGGCTGGCACAGAAGCGCTCCAGGCCGCGATCGGCTTCGTCGGATCGGGCATGGCACACTATGCGCTCGCGCTTGGCATGGATACCGCCCAGGGACGTCCCGGCGATGCGCTGGAATACACAGCAGCTGCCGGTGGCGCAGCCTTCCTCCTCGGACCCGCCGAGGAAAGCCTGGCCACCATTGAAGCCTCTTATTCCTACACAACCGACACCCCCGATTTTTGGCGTCGGGCGTACCAGAAATATCCTGAACATGCAGAGCGGTTCACCGGGGAGCCAGCCTATTTTCATCACATCCATACCGCCGGGAAAACGCTCATGGACGAGATGCAGCTCAAGCCCGATGACTTTCGCTTTGTCGTTTTCCACCAACCCAATCAGAAATTCCCGATGCGCATTGCGAAGAGCCTGGGGTTTTCCACCGAACAATACACGACGGGACTGCTCTCACCGCGCATTGGCAATGTCTATGCCGGTTCAGCCATGATCGGGCTGACCGCCATTCTGGACACGGCCGAACCCGGAGACCGCATTCTCCTCGTCTCATACGGCTCGGGCGCCGGGTCAGATGCGCTGAGCCTCGTGGCAGGCGATGCGCTCCCCGATCGACGCACAAACGCTCCATCAACCGAAGACTACATCGCTCGGCGGGTTGAAATTGACTATGCAACCTACGCCCGCTACAGGGGAAAGCTGGCATTGACATGAGGAAAACCATGAAACCACTTCCACATGACATCATGATTCTCGGGGTGGGGATGACGCCCGTGGGCGAACATTGGGATCGCTCCTTGCGAGACCTCGCACTGGAAGCCATTCTCGAAGCACGACGGTGTGCGCCCACGCTAGAACCGGAAGCGCTCTATGTTGCCAATATGCTGGCCGGCAGCCTTTCCGGCCAGGCCCATCTGGCTGCTCTGATCGCCGACTTTGCTGCCTTGCAGGGTGTGGAAGCCGTGACCGTGGAGGGCGCTGGAGCCTCAGGCGGGCTCGCCTTCCGACAGGCGCTGCTCGCACTGGCATCAGGCCAGATTGACATCGCGCTCGTCGTCGGTGTCGAAAAATGCAGCGAACGTGTGACGGCGGAGCTCGAAGCTGCGCTGGCCACCTCCAGCGACGCCGATTATGAAGCCGTGCATGGTCTGACGAACGCCGCACAAGCGGCGCTCATCATGCAGCGCTACCTCATGGAATACGACGCACCCCCGGATGCGCTGGCCGGCTTCCCCGTCACGGCGCATGCCAACGGCGCACACAATCCCTTTGCCATGTTTCAGCGTGCGCTCGCCCCGGAGCGTTATGCGAAAGCCGGCATGATCAGCGCCCCGCTCAACATGTATGATGCCGCCCCGCTTGGGGACGGTGCCGCAGCCCTGCTTCTGGCACGCAGCGATGCCGTGGCAGAGGAGTTCACCATGCCGCGGGTGCGCGTGCGGGCCTCTGCAGCCGCAACGGATACATTGGCATTGCATGATCGCAAGGAGCCGCTTGTCTTCCATGCGGCCACCCGGGCGACGACCTTCGCCCTCCAGCAGGCTGAATTGACGCCAGCGGACATTGACTTCTTTGAGCTCCATGACCGCTTCTCCATCTATGCGGCGCTAAGTTTGGAGGCAGGCGGTTTCACACCACACGGGGCCGGCTGGAAGAGCACCGCGGACGGCGTGCTACCCTTTTGCACCATGGGCGGCTCCAAAGCGCGGGGGGATACCGGCGGTGCGACCGGCCTCTATCAGCTTGTTGAAGCCACCTTGCAGCTTCAAGGCCTTGCCGGCGGAGCGCAGGTTAAGGACGCAAAGATCGGGATGACACAGTGTCTGGGTGGTGCCGCAACCACGGCTGTCACCCACATATTGGAACGCATATAACCTCCTGTAGAGGAAGTTGATAGTTCTTGAGAGGTCTACTGCCCTAAACTGGAAACGTCATAAGCTTGAAAACTGAGGTGACATATGGAGATATCCCGCCATTGGCGATTAAAGCACCAGCGATATGCCCTTCGGGGCGAAATCTGTCCGCATTGCGATGAGAAAATCTTCCCTCCCAGAGACCTTTGCCCATACTGTGGTGAGGATGCACGCACAGCCTATCAGTTCAGCGGAAAGGGAGAAGTCTATTCCTACACCCGCGTGCTCCAGGCGCCCGCAAACTTCGAAGAACAAGCGCCGTATACCGTCGCGCTTGTACGGCTCGAAGAGGGCCCCATGGTGACCGCCCAGCTGACCGATGTGAACGAAGACCAAATCGAAATCGGCATGCCTGTGGAGATGGTCACCCGCAAGCTTGCCTCCGATGGGGAGCGCGGCGTGCTGCTGTACGGCTATAAGTTCCGCCCCATCCTTGCGACAGCTGCCTGACCAAACCGATAATCCGCCTCCTGAAAGCCCGCCGGATTGGCGGGCTTTTTCCATCCAGAGAACGTTTCAAACCCATTTGGCACACCTCTTGCAACTCTGTATTGCGTCCCTATGCCGCTTGACGCGTCCAAACACCTGTGCTAGGATGCGCGCTTGAGGCATGAACCGGGAAATCGAATCCCTTACTCATGCTAGGAGGTGCCCATGAGAGGCCAGCGAAATCGCATTCTGGTACTCACAACCCTGATCATCCTGGTGCTCGCGCTTGCGTCGTGCACCCGCTCTGCCAGCACTCCCCCGCCTGACGAAGGCTCCGGGGAGGCAACCGTGGAGCCACAGAATGCAACCTCAGCCACGATGGAGGCCGTACGTGCAACCATCCTCGCCCAGACCGAGCAAGCCGGCGAGGCTGGCCCTGCCGATGAGGCAACTCCCACACCGGAGATGGAAACACCCGAGCCAACCAGCGAGGTTGTCGTCGTAACACCGACGGAAGCCGAACCCGAATCCGTCATGACGGAATATGTCGTCCAATCCGGCGACTGGCTCTATCAGATCGCGCGCACGTTCGGCGTTGAGCCGGATGCCATTATTGAGGCCAATGACCTTGCCAATCCCGGCGCACTTGAAGCGGGCATGGTGCTCCTCATCCCGGTGGAATCCGACACCGTCGCTCCCGAGCCGGACGGCACCACCACGCCGCTCGCCGGTGCGACCACCTACATCGTGCAGCCCGGCGATTGGATCTGGCAGATCGCCCGCACCTTTGGCGTGGATCCGGAAGCCATCATCGAGGCCAACAACCTCACCAACCCCACCATGATCCAGCCCGGAGATGAACTTATCATCCCGGCACCATAGCGGCGCGGGACGATACACGACCAACACAGGGCGACCCTCCATGGTCGCCCTGTTCTTCATGGAGGCGCTATGAGTTACCCCGTTATCCGTCAGGAAACCATCTATAAGGGCAAAGTGTTTGATGTTCGGCGTGATGATGTGACCGCGCCGGATGGACATGTGATGCATCTCGACATCGTCGAACACAGCGGTGCAGTTGCCTTCGTTCCTATCGATGAGGACGGCAACATCTGGCTTGTGCGGCAGTACCGGCATCCCGCCGGCCAGCACCTGCTTGAAATTCCAGCTGGCACACTCGAAGCGGGCGAGGATGCGGAAACCTGCGTCGTACGGGAATGCAGGGAGGAAATCGGCATGGCGCCGGGCAGCATCCAACGGCTCGGTGGTGTCTTCCTCGCGCCGGGATACTCGACAGAATACCTCCACTTCTACCGAGTCTCTGACCTCAAGCCTGCCCCGCTCACCCCCGACGACGACGAAGACCTGCAGGTCGTAAAAATGTCGCCCATGGACATGCGAGCGGGCATACTCGACGGGCGCATCATCGATGGCAAGACAGTTGCGGCTCTCACCCTGCTCGAGCTCGTCGACTGAGCTTTCCCTAGACGGGCCGCTCGCCCCTGTGGTATACTACCCCTCCGCGCCGCCGCTGTGTAGGCGGCCGGTCGCATGTATAGCCAATGAATCAAGGTGGTCATTATGAGTGACGAAATCATCCGCTCGGTTGAAGCGCAAGTCAATCCAAATATCCCTGAGCTGTCCCCCGGCGATTCGGTCAGCGTGCACGTCCGCATCACAGAAGGCAGCCGAGAACGTGTCCAGGAATTCCGTGGCACCATCATCCGCATCCGCAAGGGTGGTAACAACGCCAATTTCACCGTGCGTCGCACCGCCACCCACGGAATCGGCGTGGAACGGACCTTCCTCTTCCGCTCACCCCGCATCGAGAAAGTTACCGTGCAGCGCCGCGCAAGCGTCCGCCGCGCGCAATTGTATTATCTGCGTGACCGGGTCGGCAAACGCGCCCGTCTCAAAGAAAAACGGATGTCCTGAGTGGATACGCCCAGACATCAACGAGTGCGGCAAAAATCGCCCGCACTCTTTTTTTTTAATTCCCATTCCCCATCTTGACCAACCCTGACCGGACAGTGTAACCTTCAGCACATGGATGACAGACCTATCGGCATCTTTGACTCGGGCATCGGTGGCCTCTCCGTATTGCGAGAGGTGCATCATCGCCTTCCCGGCGAGAATCTCATCTACTTCGCTGATCAGGCCCATCTTCCCTACGGCAGACGGAGCCTCGACGATATCCGCAGCTACGCGCTCGAAATCACCCGTTTCCTGCTCGAGCTGGAATGCAAGCTCATCATCGTGGCATGCAACTCGGCCTCCGCTGCCGCCCTCGCTGCGCTCCGCGAAACCTATTCCCATACGCTGTTTGTCGGCATGGAACCGGCCGTCAAACCTGCGGCCGAGGCCACCCGTACCGGCGTCATCGGTGTGCTTGCCACCCCTGTTACCTTCCAGGGCGACTTGTTTGCATCTGTCATGGCCCGCTTTGCAGCGGATGTTCGCGTGCTTCAGGAAACACCAGTGGGGCTGGTGGACCACATCGAGCGCGGCGAGATCGATCATCCTGCCACCCGACGCATTCTGGAAACAGCCGTGAAACCCTTTCAGCAGGAAAAGGTCGACACCATCGTCCTGGGCTGCACTCACTACCCCTTCATCATCCCGCAATTGCGCTCCATCATCGGACCGGATGTCGCCATCATCGACCCTGCCCCGGCCATCAGCCGCCAGGTCCAGCGGCTGCTGAATCAGCACAATCTGAGCGGGAAAGCCCAGGAAATCGGTTCACGAACATACATCTCCAGCCTGGATGGAGCTGCGCTTGCCGACCAGGTCGAGCGGCTGCTTGGTGAACGAACTGAGGCCCGTACGGCACGCTGGTCCGGGAAGAGACTCGATTCAGCCACCTGACCCACACAACAAACGCCCCCTGCATCGCTGCAGGGGGCGTCGATCTCGGATGCTTATAATCAGCTCTCTTCCTCTTCAGGCGCTTCCGCTTCAGGCGTTTCTCCATCAGATGCCTCATCTTCCGACGCCTGTTCAATCGCTTTCGTCGATGTGCACACAACGGATGCGACGCTGTCATCATCCTTGGTATCCATCACACGCACACCCATCGTGTTTCGACCCGAGGGGCGGATCTGCTTGATCTTCGTGCGCAGGACAATGCCGCCATTGGAGATGATGGTGAGGTCATCGTTTTCGTCGTCCACAACCCTTGCAGCAGCAATCAGCCCAGTCTCATCCAGCTTGCTACGAGAGAGTGTGAGCACGCCCTTGGTGGCGCGGTTGCGGGTGGGATATTCCTCCAGCGCAGTCCGTTTCCCAAAGCCGTTTGTTGTCACGACGAGCAGTTCACCATCCGGGACGACCACGCCCATGTCCGCGACACAGTCACCTTTGCCGAGATCAATGGAACGCACGCCGGCAGCCGGCCTTCCCATCTCCCGCACCTGTGACTCATGGAAGCGGATCGCCTGCCCCTTTTCTGTGACGAGGATGAGTTCATCTTCCCCGCTCGTCAGCTGCACCCACCCGAGTTCATCACCTTTTCTGAGAGATATCGCGATGAGCCCAGATGGCCGCACCGATTCGAAATGGGAGAGCGAAACGCGCTTGATCTTGCCATTCCGCGTCGCCATGGTGCAGTAATCCGCGGCGCTGAAATCCGGGACTGCAATGGCTGCTGTAATGCGCTCACCCGGGTCAAGGGCAAGGATGTTTACAAGGGGGATGCCGCGCGCCGTGCGGTCGGCGTCCGGGATCTGGTAAGTCTTTTCAGAATACACCTTGCCGCGATCCGAGAAGAACAGAATGGTGTCCAGCGAGCGCGCGGGGAAGAACATCGCCACCTCGTCCTCTCCGCGCATGCGGTGGCCTGTCACACCCCGTCCGCCGCGTGCCTGGCGCCGGTAAGACCGGTAGGCAACACGTTTGACGTACATGCGATCGGTGATGCTGATGAGCACCGCTTCGTCCTTCACGAGGTCTTCTTCGTTGAATTCCTCGCTCATATCCGGCATGATTTTCGTGCGGCGTTCATCCCCATAAGCCTCGACAAGTTCCTTGAGGTCTTCACGGATGAGGTTGAGGATTTTCTGGGGATCAGCAAGGATGCCTTCCAGGTACGCAATCGTCTCTTTGATTTCCTTGTATTCCGCTTCAATTTTTTCGCGTTCAAGGGCGGCCAGCCGGCGCAGCTGCATATCGAGAATCGCAATCGCCTGGGCTTCGCTGAGCTTGAACCGCTCCATGAGCCGCTCGCGCGCCAGATCTGCGTCGGGAGATTTTCGGATGGTGTCAATGACATCATCAAGGTTGGCAAGCGCGATCAGGTACCCTTCAAGGATGTGTGCCCGTTGACGGGCTTTATCAAGGTCATACTCGGTACGACGCCGGATCACCGTCCGGCGGTGCTCAATGTAGTGCTGCAGCGCTCGCTTCAAGGAAAGCAGCCGCGGCTCGCCGTTGACCAGCGCGAGCATCTGCACACCGAACGTGGTTTGCAGGGTGGTGTACTTGAAGAGCCGGTTAAGCACCTTCTTCGGCTGTGCGCCGCGCTTCAATTCGATCACAATGCTCATCCCGCGCCGATCCGATTCATCACGCAGGTCAGAGATCTCAGCCAGGGTCCCCCCCCGCACCAGTTCGGCGATGCGCTCAATCAGTTTGGATTTGTTGACCTGATAAGGGATCTCCGTAACAACAATGCGGAAGCGGTTGGTCTGATGTTCCTCAATATGCGCATTTGCGCGGATGACGATGCGGCCCTTGCCCGTACTGTACGCTTGCTTGATACCATCGGCACCGATAATCTGACCCCCTGTTGGGAAGTCTGGACCCGCCACGAAGGACATGAGCGTTTCGGTGTCCACATCATCAAGGTTGTCATAATGGTCCAGCATGTGGTCAATGGCGCTGGCCAGTTCACCCAGATTGTGCGGCGGGATGTTTGTTGCCATACCGACCGCGATGCCGGATGCGCCATTCAGGAGCAGTTGGGGAAGACGCGCCGGAAGAACCATGGGCTCCTGGAGCGAACCGTCGAAGTTGTCGACGAAATCCACGGTGTCCTTCTTGATATCCACAAGCAGCTCCGAAGCCATTTTGTGCATGCGCGCTTCGGTATAACGCATGGCTGCGGGAGGATCTCCATCCACCGATCCGAAGTTGCCCTGCCCGTCGACAAGCATGTAGCGCATGGAGAAGTCCTGCGCCATACGCGCCATGGCTTCATACACCGCCTGGTCGCCATGCGGGTGGAACTTGCCGAGCACTTCACCCACAATACGCGCCGATTTCCGATACGGTGTGTTGGGCCGTATCCCCATTTCATACATCGCATAGAGGATGCGACGGTGCACCGGTTTTAATCCGTCAAACGCATCCGGAAGAGCGCGTGCAACGATCACGCTCATGGCGTAATCGAGGTAAGCTCCCCTCATCTGCTCATCAATATCTACCTGGCGGACAGTGCCAATATCCATAACGTCTTTCTCTCAAAGTCGTGTTTTTGATGGGAATCTGTACCGAAGGGGGTACTTAACAATTATACCGCGGGAGGGCTCGTTTCACGATGGCGCGTGGCAAAGAAAACGCCGCCTTATACGCGAGGCGGCGTCCCATTTCTGTCTTTTAATTACCGACCAATTAGAATATCCACAGCCTTTCCGTGACCACCAGGCAGGTTGTACCCAGCACGGCGACGACGGCGAAGATCATCAAGGCGAGAATCAACCGTTGGGCCGGGTTCATCCCAAGGAAATACGGCCCCTGTTCAACAGGTTCCTCGAATTCGAACTCCAATTCGTCCTGTCCTTCAAGCTCCTTCGAGCCGTCTGATAATTCCCGCAGGCTATCAAACATAACTGACCTCCTGAAGCCTTACGCCTACTCGTTCAGTGTAGTCTATTCTTCCTCGCTGTCAACGCTGCACGGACGAATTTCGCCGGTCGCCAGCGTCTTTGTTTCCTCAACCATGCGAAGCCTGGCACGTCCAGAGGGGTCGAGCCCTTCCAGCACACCCTCGAGCCGTCGCTCTGCCACAGTCACCTTCACACGCTCACCCCGAAAAGCTAGCCGTTTTTCCCAGGCGCTCACCCATGACCTCACCGGCTTCTGCAGCAGCGCTCCCGCTTCGCAGAGCACCTCCCGCAGCAAAGCAGCCCGTTCAACCGTGCGTCCTGCCTCCCAATCCACACAGGTGGCCGGATAGCGCAGCTCTTCCGGGGGGGGAACCGCTGCCGGATGAACGTTCACCCCGATCCCCAGGATGAGGTAGTCGAGGATGTCATCCTGCCAGGAAGCCTCAGCCAGAATGCCGGCTGTTTTCCTCCCACCCAGCAGCACATCATTGGGCCACTTTATCGCAGGAGATAATCCCTGCTTTTCCAGCGCCCTCGCAACCGCCAGGGCGCCCAGCCCCGCATACTGCAGGGATGTGCCGGCCGTACCCGATTCCGGTCGCAGCACCAGGCTCATCGCCAAACCGCCACCGGGCGCGGTAAGCCACTGTCGGTCCAGACGGCCGCGCCCCTGCGTTTGCTCGTCAGCCACAACCACGGCGCCATGCCCGATACCCGCCAGCGCCTGTCGAGCCGCCTCATCGTTCGTGGACGGCAGCCGGTCAAAAAAGAGCAGCGGTTCACCGAGGCCCCTGCAAGGAAGCAGCGCCTCCAATTCCTTCTCAGTAAGCATATCCAGATTGTACTGAAGGATGCAGGAACTATGCCAGGCTGTTTTCCCGCTTGCGTTTCTCTGCTACAATCGCCGCACAGGACAAACGATGAGAACCCTCTGGGCACCTTGGCGAATGGATTACATCACAGGTCAGACACACGAACCCGGCTGCATCTTCTGCAAACGGCTTTCCATGCCGGATGGCATTGAAAGCCTCATCCTGCATCGGGGGGAGTCGGCATTTGTCATTCTCAATCGCTACCCCTATACCAACGGCCACATGATGGTGGTGCCTTTTGAGCACACAGCATCCATTGAAGCGCTCGACAGCGACACCCAACTGGAACTCATGCAACTCACAGCGAAGGCGGTCAGCGTTCTGCGCGCGGTTTATGCCGCCGAGGCATTCAACGTCGGCATGAACATCGGCGAAGCCGCAGGCGCAGGGGTCGCCGATCATGTCCACATCCACATCGTCCCGCGCTGGGGCGGTGATACCAACTTCATGGCCACCACCGCCAATACGCGTGTGCTTCCCGAATCACTGCATGCAACGTACGAAAAGCTGCGTGATGCCTGGCAGAAGCGCTAAACCGCGTCCCTCACGCTTGCAGGCAAGCAACCGGTCACACCCCCATCAACCCATACCAGGCTTATCCGCCCCTGAAGGAGACAGCGCAATGGATACCAGGAACATCACGGTTATCGGTGCAGGTACCATGGGAAGCGGAATCGCCCAGACCGCTGCGATTGCAGGTTTCCAGGTAACCATGATCGACATCTCCCCCGACTTCCTCAAGCGTGGGAAAGCCTTGATCCAGGCTTCGACGGGACGCATGCTCGAGAAGGGGCGTATCAATGAGCAGGAGCATGCCGCCGCAAACGCCATTGCCACATCGCTGGATATGGACCCTGCCAAGGGTGCCGATCTCATCATAGAGGCCGCAACGGAAGTTGAAGATATAAAAATGAAGCTGTTTTCCCAGCTCGATTCGCTTGCCCCGAAGCACGCCATCCTTGCTTCCAACACCTCCTCTATCTCCCTCACCCGGCTTGCTTCCGCCACGGAGCGACCCGAGAGGGTAATTGGTATGCATTTCTTCAACCCTGTCCCCGTCATGAAACTGCTCGAGGTAATCCGCACCTTCAGCAGCAGTGAGGGGACCATCAAAGCCGCGTTCGCTGTGGGAAAAGCGATGGGGAAAACGCCCGTACTTATTGAGGATTCCCCGGGTTTCGTCGCCAACCGATTGCTCTGCCCCATGATTAACGAGGCCGTGTTCCTGCTCCAGGAGGGAATCGCCAGCGCCGAGGACATCGACACGGTGATGAAGCTAGGCTTGAATCACCCCATGGGCCCGCTGGCGCTTGCCGATCTGGTTGGTCTGGACGTGGTTCTCTCCATCATGAAGGTCCTTCATGAAGATCTTGGCGATGACAAGTATCGACCAGCGCCGCTGCTGAAGCGCAAAGTGGACGCGGGGCAGTTGGGCCGCAAAAGCGGTCACGGTTTCTACGAATATGCGTAGCGCTACCCGATAAGGTTCTTGAGGAGAGAGCGTGCGTAATGCGGGGAACCTCACTCGCATATCAAGCGAGGTAGTGTTAGGATACAGGTGTTCGTATCCGATGAGGCGGAGTATGTACCGGAGAACCACAACCATCCTGCTTGTTCTTTTTCTGGTTTGCCTCTCATCCTGCGCCCGCTCCCAGGAAACGCCTGGAGCAGAGGAGCCGTCCATCATCGGCGAAGAAATCCAGCTCACCGTTGGTGAAACATTCGAGATCAGTCAACCCGGCCTCCCTGCGTCCGGATACAGCTGGGACATCGAAACCGCACCCTCCGATATTCTGGAGCCGGTGGGCGAGCTGGTGGTTGAACTCGAGTCCGACGACATTGACGCAACCGGTGCGTTCATATACACATTTCGAGCTGTCGCTGCTGGAACCACGTACATCAAACTCATCTATCATCAACCCTTTGAGGATAACCCCCCGGAGAGTGTCTACGAGGCCACTATCATCGTTCAACCCTGACCACATGCCACGGCATGAATCTTCGCAGTTGGAGAAAGAAATGTCCTTTCCGAAAGCTTTTTATCGCTGGCGACCCCACCCCTGGCATGGCCTTGAAGTTGGGCCCAATCCACCTGAGCTGGTGCATGCCTACATCGAAATTACGCCGTACGACCTGGTCAAGTACGAAATCGACAAGGTGACCGGCTATCTGCGCGTGGATCGCCCGCAACGCACCTCATCACAGCCTCCAACGCTCTATGGCTTCATCCCCGGCACCTATTGCGGGACCATCGTGGGATCTCTCTCGGAAGACGTCGCTGAAGGTGATCACGACCCCTTGGACATCTGCGTGTTGAGCGAACGCCCCATCGACCGTGCCGAGGTCATCCTCAACGCACGCGTGGTGGGAGGATTGAAAGTCATCGACCACGGTGAAGCTGATGACAAAATCATCGCCATCCTGGAGAAGGACAACGTTTGGCGCAACGTCAAGGACATCTCCGACCTGCCCACCATCCTCGTGGAACGCATGCGCCACTACTTCCTCACGTACAAAATGGTGCATGGTGAGAGCAAGGCCGTCACCCTGGAAAGCGTGTACGGTCATGATCATGCCATTGCCGTCGTAGAAGCAGCCATCAAAGACTACGAGGAGACGTTCGGCGACTAGCACGGGCTGCAACGCTGCCTGAGAAACACGAGCGGCGCCCTCTTGAGAGGGCGCCGCATGTCGTTACCCTTCTTTCGCTTGCAAGCTCAACTGCGCAGGGCTTCTTTCGCACCCTTGGTCGCCTTGGCACGTTGACGCGTACCGAGAATACGCTTGCGGATCCGTATGGCCGCTGGTGTGACCTCCAGCAACTCATCATCTGCAAGGTATTCCATGGCCTCATCCAGGCTCATTCGTCGCGGTGGCGTAAGGCGAGAGTCAATTTCCTTGAACGATGAGCGCACATTCGTGACATGCCGCTTCTTACAGACATTCACGCTCAGATCACCGGGGCGCTGGTGCTCTCCCACGACCATCCCCTCATAGACCTCTTCGCCCGGCTCGACAAAGAGCAGGCCGCGTTCCTCGGCGTTCTTTAAACCATAGGTTGTCGTGACACCCGGCTCCCAGGCTACGAGCGAACCCTGAGAACGCCCGAAATCCCCCCCGCTCACCGGTCGGTAACCGTGAAAGACCGTGTGCATAAAACCTTCACCGCGCGTGGCTCGCAGAAATTGGTAGCGAAAGCCAAGCAGACCCCGAGTGGGAATGACATACGTCAGACGTACGGCATCCGAGGCGCTGTCCTCCATCTCCAGCATCTCACCGCGTCGTCCACCCAGCATCTCCACCACGGTTCCGACCGACGCCGGGATGGTCTCAATGTAGACTTCCTCGTAAGGCTCCTGCCAGCCTTCCTCGCTTTTCTTGAGGATGACCTGGGGACGTGACACTTCAAACTCATATCCCTCCCGGCGCATGGTCTCAATGAGCACCGCCAGATGCAGTTCGCCGCGACCAGAGACCAAAAACCGTTCCGATGAATCGGTGTCCTCCACACGCAGCGCCACATTCGAGCGCAGTTCCTGATAAAGACGTTCCCGCAGTTTGCGCGAGGTGCCCCAGCGTGCTTCCCGCCCGGCGAAGGGGGATGTGTTCACACCGAAGGTCATCTTGACCGTTGGCTCCTCAACGATGATCGTCGGCAGCGCATCGGGGTGCTCCGGATCAGCCAATGTTTCGCCGATGTTAATCTGCTCAAGGCCTGCTAGCAGCACGATGTCGCCTGCCTGGGCTTGATCCACCTCCACACGCTCCAACCCCCGGAACTGGTAGAGATAACGCACGGCATCCGGGAAGATCTCGCCCCCGGCGTTGATGCGCACCACCGGCATGCCGATGTTGATTTCGCCGGCATGTACACGACCGGTAGCCGTGACCCCGCGGTAGGGATCGTAACCCAGGTTGGTGACCAGCATCCGGAAAGGCGCATCGGGGTCAGCGACCGGCGCAGGGAGGTCCCTTAGAATGGCATGAAAGAGCGGCTTCAAGTCCTGACCGAGCTGCGGGGTTGTGCCGGCGCGTCCTTCAACAGCGTTGGTATAGATGACGGGAAAGTCAGCCTGTTCATCGCTGGCACCCAACTGGATGAAGAGGTCAAAGGTCTTGTTCAGCGCCCACTCGGGCGCCGCTCCCTTGCGATCAACTTTGTTGATAACGACCACCGCGCGGTGGTTCATTTCAAGCGCTTTCTTCAACACAAAACGCGTCTGCGGCATTGGTCCTTCTGCTGCGTCCACAAGCAGCAATACCCCATCCACCATGTTGAGGACGCGCTCAACCTCCCCACCAAAATCAGCATGGCCGGGCGTATCCACAATATTGATCCTGACCATCTGCCCTGTTTCCGAGTCCTTGATGGAAATCGCCGTGTTCTTGGCGAGGATGGTGATACCCCGCTCCCGCTCGAGCTCATTCGAATCCATCACGCGCTCTTCGACACGTTGATTGTCTCGGAAGACCTGGGCCTGTTTCAACAGGCCGTCCACCAGGGTGGTCTTACCGTGGTCAACATGGGCGATGATGGCGATATTGCGAAGTTCGTTTCGTTCCACCTGCATAGGGTTTTTCCTGCTGCTTTCTTGTTGAAACGTACATACGACGACCCCGGCGGAAAGCCAGGGCCAATGGTCATCATAACAAACCCTGACGGGTTTGAGAAGATACCTCATCTCGTCGGGAAGGGCCTGCATGTATACTATGCCAAAGGGTGAGGTGATCTATGCGCACTTTCTTGCTATCAATGGCAATCCTTTTGCTGGTGCCGGCATGCACCCCAGCAACTCCATCTTCAGAGCAGGCCGCAGTGGAGACCGTTGTTGCAGCGACACTTTCAGCAGCAGACAACATTCCGGTTGCCACCCCGGATGAACCTACACCCCGGGAGACAGCATCCGAAGCACACGCTGCAGAACCCGTGCTGGTTGTAGCGTACACTGTCGAGCGGAACCTGTGGGTGGTGACCACGGATACGGCTCCGCGTCAACTCACAGCGGATGGTGCCATCACCGAGATCGTCCTCTCCGAGGACGCCGACCGCATTGCCTATGTCCGCAGCAACGACGAGACAGGTGAAACTTCACTACATGTGTACGACCTCGACGTGGATGCCAGCCGGCTGCTGCTGGACCAATCCGTCCTGGATACGTTGTATCCGACGGATCCAGGCGCCCGTTTGACGCTGGACCTTCGCAACCTGCAGTTCCTGCCAGGCTCGCATAACCTCCTGCTCTCCACCCAGTATGTGTATCAAGGGCCGGGTGCGCGCCAGAACAACGACCTCTACCGCATCAACACCGACAGTGGTGAACTTTCCAGTCTATTGGGGATCGATGCAGGCGGGCGGGTTTCACTGTCACCCGACGCCAGCAGCATGGCGCTCACCACGCCTGATAGTCTGCGCTTTGTATCCATGGAGGGGGCACCACTCGGGGATGTGCGCCTGCGGTTTGACAACGTGCTCACCTACAGTGAGTACGCCTACGTGCCCCAGGCTGTTTGGTCGCCCGATGGCGCTGGTGTATACACCGTCATTCCTTCACCAGACCCTTTCGCACCAGATGCATCCGCCCGTGTGATGCGCGTGACGCTGGAGGACTCCCCTCCGGAGACCATGCAGCTGATTTCGGGATCGCTCTTCATCCTGGACGCCTTTGGTGCCCCCTGGATTGACCCGACCACCTCCCACATCGCCTATCTCCAAACGGCTGGAGAGGGCTCCCGGCGCGCACTCACCCTCGCGCCCCTTGCCGGGGGAGCCACAACCTTCATTACAGAGGGCAGCCTGGAGTGGGAAGGATGGTCACCGGACGGCACACAGTTCGCTTACACCACCCTCGGAGCGGACTCCGCGCTCCTCATTGCTGCTCCCGGAAGAAGCCCCGAACTCATTCCGGGAGGGCGTTCGCTGCGCTGGGTGGACGGTGTTGCGGTTGTACTTACAGGCACGCCAGGCGATTGGACGCTCCTTCTCTACACACCTATGGGTGAGATTCGTTCGCTTGCGACCAGCAACGGCGAGTTCGTCGCCTACGACGTGGCCATGCGCTGACCTTCAAATCAAGGTCGCAGGAAGGAAAACAGCCCCGGCATCTCCCGGGGCTGCCCTTTCTTTCACAACCTAGCGCTAGGCTTCTGGGACGATGGCGTTGAACACACCCGAGTAGTCAACATCACCCCAGCCGCTGTCAATGGCGGATTGGAGCAATGCCTCGATCCCGCGCAGCCCGGCAGCGTCAATGCCAAGATGCTCCGCCTCCTGCCGCGCAAGGTGCATGTCCTTAAGCAGATGCCGCACGGGGAAGTTTGGATTGGAGAAATCTCGCTCCAGGAAACGCTCCAGTTTCTTATCGTACGTCTGCGCGTAAAGCGCACTTTCTCGCAAGATGCCCATATACTGCTCCAGCGCCAAACCTTCACCCTGGACAATACCGATGCTCACTGCGAACGACGTCACCAGGGAGCCGATAAGCAAATTCAGCGCCAGTTTGCAGGCCGCGCCCGTCCCGACCCCACCGAAATACTCCACCCGGGTGCCCATGCTCCCCAGGAAGGACTTCCAGGTTTCGAACAAGTCCTCATCACCGCCGACCATGATCATTAACTCTCCCCGGCGGGCATGCCCGGGATTTCCAAGCACCGGACCTTCCAAATAGGCTGCGCCAACGTCCACCAGCGCCTGTTCACAGGCCCGGCTCTCTTCCGGGGCGATCGTCCCCATCTGGAGTACCATTTTCCCTTTCAGCGCAGCAAGCATCTCGTCTGTCAGCAGTACTTTTTCGATGGCGCTGAAGTCCGTGAGCATCAAAATCACGACATCGCTGTCCTTAACGGCATCCAACGGTGTGTCCGCCACCTCAGCGCCAAGCGGCGCGAGCCGTTCCGCTTTGGAGCGGGTCCGGTTGTATGCTTTAAGCGAATAACCCACGTCGAGCAGTCGTTCAGCCATCCTGGAGCCAATAAGGCCCGTCCCAAGGAATGCGATGCGCACATTCAGCATGTTCTCCATTCGTAATCCTGCTTCCTTTCTCTACCCGTTCAGAAGCTCTTCCAGCAGCGCCTTGACCATTTGTGGGTTTGCGGTTCCCCCGGTCTCGCGCATCGCCTGGCCCACAAACCAGCCCACTATCGACGTCTTGCCGTTGCGATACGTCTCCACCTGCCGGGGATTCTGGTCCAGGATTGCCGCCAGCAGCGGCCGCAACGCAGCGTCATCGGAAACCTGCGCCAGACCCTCTTTCTCAACAAGGACACGGGGGGGCTCACCGCTCTCTTCCACACGCTCCAGCAGCTCTTTGCCAGTGTTGGTGGTGATGGTCTTGTCACTCACCATGTGAATGATATCCGCCAGAAACGCCGGTGTCAGCGTTAGATCTCCTGCGGTGGTACTGCGCTCACGAAGCATGCGCAACACATCATTCATCATCCAGTTCGACACCGTCTTTGGTTCATCGCCGTAGGCTTCCACTGCCGACTCGTAATAATCAGAGAGGCTGCGCTCCTCGGTGAGGATTTCCGCGTCATAAGCTGGAATATGATATTGCTCTATAAAACGCGCCTTGCGTGCCAGTGGAAGTTCAGGAAGCTGCCCGAGGATGGACTGACGCCACGTAGCTTCGAGCTCGAGCGGGAGCAAGTCGGGCTCCCGGAAGTAGCGATAATCGGCTTCCGTCTCCTTGGAGCGCATTTTCCGAAGGGTACCGGAATCCTCATCCCAATCCAGCGTCCAGGCCTTGATGTCCCCGCCCGCCTCCACCTCAGCAATCTGGCGTTTGATTTCAACCTCGATCGCCTCGCGCACGTTCTCTATCGAGTTCACATTCTTAATTTCGGTTTTGGTGTTCAGCTGCGTCTCACCCTTTTTTCGGATAGAGACATTGGCATCACAGCGCAATTGGCCCTTCTCCATATCCGCCTCGGAGATACGCAGCCAGCGCAGAAGCTGACGCAGCCTGATGAGGTACTGCGCGGCTTCATCTGCCGATCGCAGATCGGGGCCGGTGACCATTTCTACGAGCGGCACACCGCAGCGGTTGAAATCAATCAGCCGGCGGCCTTCCGCGTGGACGGTCTTTCCCGCATCCTCCTCGAGGTGCAGCTTGTGGATAGTCACCCGCCGCTCACTACCATCCGGCATGGGCACATCCAGAAAACCACCTTTCGCCAGCGTGAGATCAAACTGACTGATCTGATAACCCTTGGGAAGATCGGGGTAGAAGTAGTTCTTCCGGGCAAAATAGGACACCGGTCGGATTTCATCCGCGTTCATCGCCGCCGCAAGCAGCACACCCTTCTCCACTACCTCGCGGTTCAGCACCGGAAGCACGCCTGGCAAACCGGTGCACACCGGGCAGATATTGGTGTTGGGTGGGTCCACCCATGAATCGGCCTTGCAGGAGCAAAAGATCTTGCTCGCAGTGTTGAGTTGGATATGTGTCTCAAGGCCGATGACGGCTTCATAGTCTGGCATAGCCACATCCTTTACCCATCCCTGTGAACCGGGATTCGTTCTGATAGGGTTACTCTGCAGCGACTTCCACGTCAATGCGGATGATCGTATCCTCGATAGTCAAGGCGCCGAGCACCTCGATTCCCTCCTCCACATAGCCAAAAACCGAGAAGAAATTATCCAGGTTGACCACATCCTGCATGAGGAAATAAATCTGACTTCCGCTCGATGCAAGCGCATCCTGGCGGAACCACATCCCTATGGCGCCACTGGTATTGGAGAGTTCGAGTTCGACCGGCACAACATAGCCCACATCGCTGGCGATGTCGTTGGTGGGAGAACCGGTGACGATGAACAGTTCCGGTTCCACATACACGATGGGGAACGCATCGTAATAACCCAGATTCGCCAGGACATAGAAATTGTTCACGGTCTGCGGCGCAGCGGAAGCGTCGAGCGTAAAAGTGACGTCGCCCTGAGAGGTCTCCACACGTGCGATGTAGGTGTCTTCCGGGTTGATGACCAACTCTGGCATGCCGGTGTAGAGGTTCTCGCGTTCCTCCAGAGAAAGCTCAGCGAGCGGGCGGCCTTCTTCCAACACAGGTCGCAGCAAATCAGCGGTTTCCGCTACAGGGATGCGGCTTTCCTCGATCTCCTCGATCGTCACCGAATTAAGCCTGCTGCCCTCAAACTCCGGATTGGCTTCCGGATCGCGCGGTGTGAGTTGATCCACCACGTCCTGCCCCTCAACCACGCGCCCAAAGATCGTATGGCGGGCATTCAGGTACAATGCCGGCCCATAGGTGATGAAGAACTGGCTGCCGTTGGTGCCCGGTCCGGCGTTGGCCATGGCGAGGTAGCCGGGCCCATCAAAGAGCAGGTTGAAGCTGATTTCATCATCGAAGACATATCCTGGGCCGCCCATACCGGTGCCGGAGGGATCGCCACCTTGCGCCATAAAACCGGGGATCACCCGATGGAAGGTGGTGTCATCATAGAAGCCCTCTTCCGCCAGAAAGATGAAATTGTTCACTGTCATGGGCGCTTCGCTAGCAATGAGTTCAACCTGGAAATCGCCCACTTCCGTCTGAAATGTGGCGAGGTAGATGGCGTCCGGATCGATCGTCATCTCGGGCGGTTCGTCCCACTGCGTAAAACCCGCCATGGGATCCAGCGCCATCGTCATGGGATCCGGGGTTGGTGCAGCATCAACGGGTTCGGGGGTTGGCGTCGCGGTGGGATCCGGTTCCGCCGTTCCGCAAGCCGTCAGCCATGCCGTCAGGACAACGGCCAGCAGTAACAATACGATCGTCCTTTTCTTTACCATGTCACATTCCTTTCTTGAGTACCTCTGGTTTGATCGAACGCCACGGCGCGTCAGCCGTACCGCGTTCGTAGGTCCGTCCAATCCGCAACAGCGTCCCTTCAGAGAAGTCCGCACCCAGCAGTTGTATGCCGATGGGCATGCCGTTCTCAGCCAGACCGGCGGGTATGGAAAGACCGGGGATGCCGGCGTGATTCGCCGGCACGGTGAGCAGGTCCGCGTACTGCATGAGTACCGAATCGCCATAGACCTGGCCCATCATGAAGGCTGTCGTGGGCGTGGTCGGGGTCAGCAGCGCGTCGAGGCGATAGTCGCCTCCGGGGTTAAATACTGTGTCAAAATCAGCCCGGATCATCGTGCGTACTTTGAGCGCACGCTCGTAATAAGCCTGTTCATACTGGGCGCCGGAGACGTACATCCCCATCAGGATGCGCAGCTTGGGCTGCGGTCCAAAACCGCTCTTGCGGGTGCGGCGGTACATCTCACGCAGCTCGTCCACTCCCTGCGGATGGCGGTAGCCATACTTCACGCCATCATAGCGGTGCAGATTGGAAGCCGCTTCCACGCGCGAAATGACAAAGTACACAGGGATGCCATACTGGGTGTTGGGCATGGGGACATCGTCCACAATAACGGCGCCCTGGTCTGCAAGCACCTTTGCGGCCTCCCGTGTCGCGGCTTCGATGTCGGGCAGCACGGGTTGCTCCCGTAAGTCACCTGTCTCCGGGTCGGGGTAGCGCAGGCGGAAGTAATCCGGCGAGAGACCGATGCGCATGCCCGCCACACCTTGCTCCAATCCCTGTGTGTAATCTGGCACAGGAACGCGGGCAGCAGTGGCATCATGCCGGTCTTCGCCAGCAATGACATTCATCATCAAGGCCGCATCTGTCACGTCGCGCGCCACGGGTCCGGGACAATCCAGTGAGGATGCGAAGGCGATCAGCCCGTAGCGGGAAACACGCCCGTACGTCGGCTTCATGCCCACCACGCCACAAAACGCGGCCGGTTGGCGTATCGATCCTGCGGTATCTGTCCCCAGGGAGAGGGTGGCTTCACCTGCAGCGACCGCAGCCGTACTGCCGCCCGACGAACCACCCGGTACATAGGCCAGGTTCCAGGGATTGCGGGGACTTGGTTGAAATGCGCTTGACTCATTGGATGAGCCAAACGTGAACTCATCCAGATTTACTTTGCCGATGGTAAGCGCGCCGGCTGCTTCCAGTCGCTCTACTGGTGTGGCCGTGTACGGTGCAATAAACGTTTCCAGAATGCGGGATGCAGCTGTAGACGGTGTGTCTTTCACACAGAAAATATCCTTCACCGCGACAGGCACACCGGCCAGCGGCCCGGGGTCTTCCCCCGCCAGACGAGCTTTGTCCACCGCCTCAGCCTGCGCCCGTGCGCGCTGCTCTGTGACCGTGATGTAAGCGTGAATGCGCTCCTCATCACCGACGTCGGATTCGTAGGGCGCTGTGCCGGGACGGCGACCTTCCACAGCATGAATGCGCTCTATGGTGGAATCAAGGATGTCTACCGCAGAGATGTCTCCTGCATCGAGCAAGTCAAGGAGTTCGTGGGCAGAGCGGTCGCAAAGGGGCATGGTCATGAAAGTTCCTCGTTAGGGATGTCGGGTACGACGATGTAGCGGTCTTCCAGCTCGGGTGCCTGCGCGAGGATGTCCTCGACATCCTCGCAGGGAAAGGCTTCATCCGCTCGCAGAGCCGGGCGTGCTTCCGGGGGATACGGCACGCCATGCGATGTAATCTCTACATCAGCGGGAATCTCGATCGCTTCCAGTTCAGCGATAGCCTTCAGCTGCCCGTTCAACTCCCCGCGCAGGTACTCGGCCTCATCCTCATCCAATGCAAACGCTGCCAGCTCCACGAGATGGTCAAACACCTCGCGGTTGATTTTTTCCTGCGTTTTTGCCACCGGGACCTCCCACAGACAAGATGGGTTCATTGTACCCGCCCCAAAAGGCACGGTCAAAGGTCGCATGCTATAATCCCGCAGAGCCCGCCCGCATGAGCGGACACCACACATGACCGAGCGCACGCCCCGCCAGAAACAGCCTCACGATGAATCCGCTCTGCCACAGCAGGGTGCGGAGGGGAAGCCTTCGTCTGGGCTCACGTCCATCCACATCGATGCGCCGATCGGCTCCTCCCTGGACATCACCATCACCAAAGTTCCCGCAGGGGATCAACCCCGCAAGCTGCACACGCTTGAGCTCGACCCTGCAGACCTCCCCGCCAGAGCCCGTGTTGAAGGCGATGCTGCGGGCTTTTTTCCTGCGGGTGGTGCCCTCCGCAAAACGCTCACACGGCTCAAGCATCGTTTGACAGTCTTCGGGGGCGGGGAGGGAACCGGACTTTTCCAGAGGTTGTTCGGGGAGAGCACTGGCCTGGCTCCGGCGCTGTGCATCCTTTCGCTGCTGGTGTATCTCTTCACGCGCCTCTACCGCCTCAGCGACTACCCCATCTACTTTTTCACCGACGAAGCCATCCACAGCGTGCTGGCGAGTGACTTTTTGCGCGATGGACTGCGGGATTACTCGGGAACGATCTTTCCTACCTATTTCAAGAACGCCGCGTTGTATAACCTGAGCTTCTCGGTGTACCTCCAGCTTCTCCCAACGCTGCTGTTTGGAAAATCGGTGTTTGTCACACGCGCCGTCTCCGCAGTGGTGACTTCGCTCGGCGCAGCTGCTGTCGCCCTCATCCTCAAAGATGGTTTCAAGCTGCGCTCATGGTGGAGCGGCGTACTCCTGCTCGGTATTGCCCCCGCCTGGTATCTGCATTCACGCACCGCATTTGAGACCGTACTCATGGCCAGTTTCTACGCCTGGTGCATCTACTTCTACTTGCGTTACCGGCAGGGTGAGTCGCGTTTCCTGCTGTGGTGTATCGGCGCCGGCGTGCTTGCCTTCTACAGCTACAGCGGCGGTCAGCTCATCTTGCTCGCCACAGCAGGAACCCTTTTCCTGGTTGACCTGCGATACCATCTCAGCCACCGCCCCATGCTCCTGCGGGGGCTGCTCCTTGCCACCCTTTGCGCCATCCCCTACTTACGCTTCCAGGCCACTCACCCCGGCGAAACCGCCTTCCATCTGCGCATGCTCAACGCGTACTGGCTGGACGACATCCCTCTGGCCCAAAAAATGAGCACGTTCGCAGACAACTACCTGCGCAGCCTCGACCCGGCCTACTGGTTTTTCACCCACGAGGATGACCTCTCCCGACACAGGATGGACGGCTTCGGACACATCCTCTGGCCGCTGCTGCCCTTCACCCTGCTGGGCCTCATCAAAGGTGTGCGCGAGATAAAGCAACCCGCATACCGTGATCTGTTTCTGATGACGCTGCTCACGCCGCTGGGCGCCGCCACGGTGGGGATCGGGATTACGCGCACCATGAGTTTCCTCATCCCCGCGACTCTGTGGTCGGCCATAGGCATCGACCTGCTGCTGAACTTGGTGAAACGGGAATCTTCCAGTCGCATCGCTTCAGTTGGGCTGTTCGCAACCCTTGTGGGAATCTCGATCTGGCTTACCAGCGCCGCACTCACGCAGGGGCCTTACTGGGATGACGATTACGGCCTCGGTGGCATGCAGTATGGCGCCATGCAGGTCTTCCCCCTCGCCGGCGAGAAGCTGGAATCCGGGGAGTACGATCTGATTTACATCACCCCGACCTGGGCCAACGGGGCAGATATCGTCAAGCGGTTCTTCCTGCCGGATGAACTGCCCATCCTCATTGGCAACGCCGAATCATTCCTTTCACGCTACCGCGAGGAACTCTCGCCGCGGGTGCTCTTCATCCTCACCGCGCGTGAATATGCTCAACTGACCGGCAGCGATAAGGTGACCGACTTGCGGGTGGACGAGGTCATCGATTACCCTGATGGCACGCATGGCTTTTACCTGGTGAGCATGCGCTACGCCGACGGTGTTGAGGAGGTCTTCGCCGCCGAGCAGGCCGAGCGCGAGCGACCGGTTACCGACCGGGTCGAGCTGGATGCCATCGCGTTTGACTTCAGTCACCCGCGCCTGGACCTGGGTCTGGTACAGCACATGTTTGATAACGACACCTACACAATGGCGCGCGCGGAGTGGGGCAATCCGGCGACCTACATCCTGGACTTTGACCAGCCCGTGCAGCTTTCCGGGCTGACACTGACCACCGGTAGCATGGACTACGATCTCTCCATCACGCTCACGCTTGATGATGGCACACAGCGCCAGGTTAATCAGCGCTTCATCGATCTTCCTGATGACCCTACAACATCCGTCGTCTTCGGGAATGCATCCTTGTCCGTCTCGCAGCTGGCCTTTGAGATTCTTAACCCCACCGGTGGAGAGGATTTCCAGATTCATATCCGGGAAATTCAGCTCGATCCGTAGCTTCCCGTAACCGAGAAGGGGACTTCGTGGATTCTCGCACCCGCATCGCCTTTCTGCTTCTCTTTGCCACACTCACCGGCGCCGGCTTGCACCTGCAAACCGTGTCGCCCCACACCAGACTCACCAGCACGATCATCCTGCTCTCCGTTAGCCTGCTCCTGGCCGCAGCGATCGCCATCCGCGAGCCGAAAGCGCAGAATCTCATGGATGCGTTGACTGGCTCCATGTCGCGGTTCTTGGATATCCACCCGATGCAGGTTGCCCTGCTGCTTGCCGGCTTAACCGCCTCTCTGACCGCCCGCGCGGCCGCGGGAGACGGCCTCCTCGTGCACAGTGGCTTGGCGACTCCGCTCTGGCTGATGGGGATCGCGCTTACGGTTACCGGGCTGTGGAAGCGAGAGGTTCACGACTCGAAGTCGTGGGCGACATGGGAAATCATGCTGTTGGTTGGCTTGTTCGCCGCAGCCTTTGCAACACGGGTCTACCAGGTCGCTGAACTGCCGTATGTGTTGAGCGGGGACGAGGGCTCAGCAGGTCTGACCGGTGTGGAGTTCCTTGATGGGCGACGGAATAACCTCCTCAGCACAGCATGGTTCTCCTTCCCTGCGCTGTACTTCGCGTTGCTTTCCATTTCACAGCGTTTTTTCGGAGCAGACGTGTTCGCCATTCGCGCTGTTTCCGCGCTGACCGGAGCACTATGTATTCCCGCCCTTTACGGCGCCATCCGCACCACCCTGCACGGCAGCCGGCGGTTCGCCTTGCTGGCTGTGCTGTGGCTGGCGGGCTTCCATCACCACATTTTCTTCAGCCGGCTGGCATACAACAACATTTTCGACACACTTTTCTTCATCCTCGCACTGTGGGGCCTGTGGGGAGGATTACGACATGGCTCCCGTAGAGCATGGATGCTGTTCGGAGCAGCCCTTGGACTCGGCCAGTATTTCTACACCACTGGACGTGTCACGCTGCTGGCGACGACTGGCGCAGTAGCGCTTATCCTCATCTTCCGTACACAGCAGCGTCCCACACGTGGCCACCTCTTTGCCGCCCTGGCGCTGTTCCTGAGCGTCTCCCTGCCGCTATTGCTGCACTATGCTGCCAATCCGGAGCTGCTCACCTTCACCGCCAGCCGGGTGTCCATGCTTGTACCAGGCTGGACCGGTGAGGCTGCTGCAGCACTGGGAACAACGTCGTTTGGACTGGTCGTAGAGCAAATCTGGGTCACGCTCCTCGGCCTCACGACGGCCGAGCTGCAGGGCGTGTACTTCGAACCAGGCGTGCCGCTTCTGTTCGGGCTGTCGCTGCCAATGTTTCTGGCCGGTGTCCTTCTCGTGCTGCCCCGCTGGAAGGATGTACGCCTTTGGGCGCCTGCGCTCGTCTTTATCGGGACCATCCTCGCCGGCGGGCTCAGCATCCAGGCACCAAACGCCCAGCGCATGTTGCTGCTGCCGCCTTTGCTGGCGCTGCTCTGTGCGCTGCCGCTTGAACTTGGCACGCGCTGGATCGAACGTCATATTCCCAGAGCAGCATCTGCGACAACTGCGATCGCCCTTACAGTCATCCTCGCCGCGGCCGTTCAAAATGTGCTGCACCTTTATCAGCGTTATTTCCCTGTGGAGCGCTATGGAAGCCTCAATGGTGAGGTGACCTACGAGATGGTAGACCTGCTTGAATCGATCGAACCGCCGCAAGAAATCTACTTCGTCGGAGGCGAGCGTATGAGCTTCGCCGCCATCCCCAGCATCACCTACCTGCTTCCAGAGATTGAGGGCATTGACATTGATGCGCCCTACACATTTCCACCGGCGTCAGATCCGGGTGCCTCGAAAATCATCATCTTGCTGCCCGAACAGCGTGATGCTTTGGCACATTTCACCAACCGCTACACAGCGCTTACACCGGAGATACGCTACAATCGAGATGGCGATCCACTCTTCATCGTTCTGCGTGTACCAACTGATGTACGTGTCCCCAGACAACCTCGAGGAGTATCCCCATGAACAGCATCTTCTTCAACGAGCACGGTGGTCTCGACAAACTCACGTATGGTGAGCTTCCCACCCCGGAGCCAGGTCCCGGTGAGGTGCAGATACGCCTGCGCGCCTCTTCCGTAAACCGGCTGGACCTGTGGGTGCGGGAAGGCTGGCCCGGACTCAAGTTGCCCTTGCCGCACATTCCCGGCGCGGATGGCGCTGGCGACATCAGCGCAGTGGGAGCGGGCGTCGATACCCCGGTCGGGACACGTGTGGTCATCAACCCCAGTTTGAGCTGCGGGGAATGTGAACGCTGCCTGGCGGGCGAGGACAACCTCTGCCGCTCATGGCACCTCCTCGGTGAGACGACCTCCGGCACCTACGCTGAGTACATCGTTGTGCCCTCCAGCAACATTCTTCCATTACCGGAACGCTTCCCTTACATCACGGCGGCCGCCGCTGCGCTCGTGTTCCACACCGCATGGCACTCGCTCATCACGCGCGGCAGGCTCCTGCCTGGCGAGACTGTGCTTGTGGTGGGCGCGTCTGGCGGCGTAAACACCGCCTGCATCCAGATTGCCAAATTCATCGGCGCGAAAGTCATCGTGATTGGTTCCACCGATGTTAAGCTTGGCCTGGCTGAATCCTTGGGTGCGGACATCCTCATCAACCGTTCCAACGAGGAATCCTGGTCCAAAGCCGTTTATCTCGCGACCAGGAAACGTGGCGTAGATCTCGTCGTGGACAATGTCGGAGCGGCGACGATGATGCACAGCCTGCGCGCGGCGCGCAAAGGCGGGCGCATTCTCACGGTCGGCAACACCTCCGGCCCAACATACGAGATTGACAACCGCTATCTTTTCGGCAAGCATCTCTCGCTGCTGGGCTCCAGCATGGGAACGCACGACGACTTCCGGCGTGTGATGACGCTCGTGCTCGAAAAGAAACTGCAGCCTGTCCTCGACCGCACCTACCCGCTCACCGACGCAGCCGAAGCGCAAGCCCGACTTTCAGAGGGCGAGCAAATGGGAAAGATCACGCTTGCGATCTAGGCGACCCTGGACAGTGTGGCTGCTCTGCCTGACCTTGCTTCTCCTATCGACCTTCTGGGCGCTGGGGCTGTTGGCTGCCCCCCCTCACTCCGATCTCGCATTGCGCGTGCCTTACAGGTACCTGCTCTTTCGCAATGCTATCTGGAGTACAGGAGCGTTGGTGCTCGCCGTGCTGCTCTTCGCACATAAACCAATCGCGCAGCAAGCGGCCACAATCTTCCCGCTCCTCTGGCTGATATGGCGCTTCGTTGATACCTTCCTTCTCCAGAGCGTCCCGACAGCCTGGCCGGATGTGATTCTGCCGCTCCTCGGATTCGGCGCGTTCCTGGCAGTGCTCGCCAGCCCCTCCATGCAATGCTTTCTGCAGCGGGAATGATGAGTTCGGGACAGATGACCATCCTTCCCTCTCATGCCATCCCTCCCACAGCGCCAGATGGGAATCGACGTCCGCATCAAGATGCGCTACACTTGCTCCGTGAGTTCCAATAGGGAAATGGCCACACCATCCACGGAAATTGAAGCCAAGTTCAGCGTGCAGGACCTGCCCGCGCTGCGCAAGCGCGTGCTCAGGCTAGGCGGGCAACCACAAAGGCCGCGCGCCTTCGAACGCAATCTGCGTTTTGACACCCCTTCCAGCGACCTGAAGCAACAGCGCGCGGTATTGCGCCTGCGCGAGGACGACGCTGTCCGCCTCACCTTCAAGCAGAGCCTGACGGAATTCGAGCACCGTCTCGAGTTCGAATTCGAAGTCAGCGATAAGCAGCAGGCACAGTCCTTCCTTGAAGCGCTGGGCTATGACGTCTTCTTCATCTATGAGAAATATCGCGAGCTCATCAGCTTCGCCGGCTGCCTCCTGATGCTGGACGACCTGCCTTTCGGGAGCTTCCTTGAAATTGAAGGCCCCCACCTCGACGCCGTGAAATCCGCCGCCTGTCAGCTGAACCTGGACTGGTCCTGGCGCATGGACACATCGTATCTGGAGACATTTTTTGCTCTGCAGAAGCGTTTCGAGTTTGAAGCGGCCCATGCCACGTTTGAGGCCCTGCAAGGCATCGACCGCGCGGAACGAGTTCGCTGGGCCCTCTGGCTGGCGGACAGGGAGGAATCACAGGAACCATGAGCCCATCGATCAAAGACGCCCTGAATATGTGGTTGGAGAACACACTCAAACCGGTCATGAAACGCTTCCCTGAACGGCGTGAGTCGTTTGAGACCTCCTCCGGCATTCCTGTAGAGCGCCTGTACCTTCCGCTGGAAAAGCAGGACTACCTGGACCAGGTCGGATTCCCGGGCGAGTATCCCTATACGCGCGGCGTGCAGCCCACCATGTACCGTGGTCGACTGTGGACCATGCGTCAGTACGCTGGGTACGCGTCTGCGGAGGAATCCAACCGCCGCTACCGCTACCTCATTAACCAGGGGCAGACGGGTCTCTCTGTGGCCTTCGATCTCCCGACCCAGATCGGCTACGATGCCGACGACCCCATCGCTGCCGGCGAGGTAGGTAAAGTGGGCGTGTCCATCTCCAGCCTGGAGGACATGGCACAGCTCTTCGATGGAATCCCGCTCGACAAGGTGTCCACCAGCATGACCATCAACGCGCCCGCCGCCGTGCTGCTGGCGATGTACATCGCCGTCGCCAAACGGCAGGGTGTGGCACCGCAAAAGCTGCGCGGCACCATCCAGAACGACATTCTCAAGGAATACATCGCACGCGGGACCTACATCTTCCCGCCGGAACCGTCCATGCGCCTCATCACCGACACCATCCGCTACTGCGAGGCGCATGTACCCCACTGGAATACGATCTCCATCTCGGGCTACCATATCCGCGAGGCCGGCTCGACCGCCGTGCAGGAGGTCGCCTTCACCCTCGCCAACGCCATCGCCTACGTGCAGGCGTCCATCGACGCCGGCATGGATGTGGATGACTTCGCGCCGCAGCTGGCGTTCTTTTTCAACGCCCACAACAACTTCCTCGAGGAAGTGGCCAAATTCCGTGCTGCCCGCCGAATGTGGGCGCGCATCATGCGGCAGCGTTTTCGCGCGCAGAATCCCAAATCCTGGCGGCTTCGCTTCCACACCCAGACCGCCGGCTCCACACTCACCGCCCAGCAGCCCGAGAACAACATCGTGCGTGTGACCGTGCAGGCCCTGGCAGCTGTGTTGGGCGGCACGCAGTCGCTGCATACCAACAGCATGGATGAGGCGCTCAGCCTGCCCACCGAACACGCCGTGCAGATTGCCCTGCGCACCCAGCAGATTCTCGCCCATGAATCAGGCGTAGCCGAGAGTGTGGATCCGCTGGCCGGCTCCTACATGATCGAAAAGCTCACAGACGAAATTGAAGCGCGTGCCATGACCTACATCGATACCATTGACGGGATGGGCGGCGCGCTGGCTGCCATCAAGAGCGGCTATATCCAGCGCGAGATACAGGATGCCGCTTACCGCGCACAGCAGGCCATTGAGCATGGTGAAGAGCTGGTCGTTGGCGTAAACGCTTTCCAGAGCGGTGAAGACGCGCGCCTGGAGCAGCTGCGCGTCGATCCCGCCATCGAAAAAGCGCAGCATGAACGCCTGGCTGGGCTGCGTGAGCGGCGTGACGAAGCGCACTTCAACGCCTTGAAAGCGCAGCTGGAAGCGGTCGCGAAAGGCGATGAGAACCTGATGCCGCTCTTGATTGAGTGTGTGGAGGCGGAGCTTACCCTGGGGGAGATATGCAGCACGCTGCGCGGCGTATGGGGCGAATACCGCGCACCCAGTTGGATATAGGCAGGGAAACGAGGAACAGCATGAGTGGACACATCAAAGTACATCACATCGCCGTCGCCGTTGACGACATCGACTCATCCCTCGCATTCTGGCGCGACGCCCTTGGGCTTGAGCTGGGCGGCGTGGACGAGGTGCCGGAGCAGAAAGCGAAGGTCGCTTTTCTGGAAGCCGGGGAGTCGCATATCGAACTTGTCCAACCCACCGCAAGCGACACGGGAGTGGCGCGCTTCCTGGAAAAGCGGGGCGGTGGCATCCATCACCTCTGCCTGGAGGTGGCCGACATCGACGCAGCGCTGATTTCCCTCAAGGCGAAGGGAATACGTCTCATCAACGAAAAGCCCCTCACCCGCGAGAACGGTCGTCGCTATGCCTTCGTCCATCCCGGGAGCACGGGTGGTGTGCTGCTGGAGCTGTACGAGTAAACCAGAGCCCATTGAAAGCGGTTTAATGAACAGAGCCCCGCCTGCGCGGGGCTTCTGATTTCTCCGGGAGGACTCGACTACGCCCGGACGTGAACCACTTCAGGGGAAGGAGCGGTGCCTTCGACGCGACGGGCCACTTTGAAGGAAACTACCGCAAGCCCGGTTGTGATGCTCAAGCCTACGACCACTGCAAGATTGCCGAACAGAGCAATGGGAATAGGACCTGCCAACAGGTAGATCAATGTGGGCATGCCCGCTTCCATGGTGATGGAGCCGGCCATGAGCATGGCTGTCATCAAACCCAGGGGGGCGAAGAGCAGGTAGCCGGTGAGCAGCAGGGTACGTGCAAAGCGGCGTTCGAAGCGTTGGAGCAAGGCCATCAGCAGCAGGCTGCTTCCGGCGCCGCCTAGAATCATTCCGATGATGAATACGACCAGCTCAATGCCAGCCGGGAAATAGCCAAAGTGCAATGCGTTGAAACCCAATCCGAGGCTGGCCCAGGCCAGTCCCACCATCAGGGCTGCGAGATTTTTGGATTTCATGTGCACCTCCTGTAGAAGCCGCTGCGTTCAGGGATCGTTCTACAACCGCATTTTGCCATGAAACGGGGGCTTCGCGGTGAGTCTGCAAGGTGCCTGTAAGGGGACCCACTCTCTTCCCGAGAGGGGGGGAGAAACCTGCAACATATCGAGGCTGCATTGACGCAAGGTTGCGCGGGCGTTTGAAGTGAAAACCCATCCACAAACATCCCCGGGGATGCCGGGGAAGTCATCGTCTGCTTTCGGATTGGGTCGTTCAGCCGAGCGCCACGTCAAGGATCATCATCACGGTGAATCCGAGCAGCGCGCCCGCCGTGGCGATGTCGGTGTGTTTCTCGAGCTGCGATTCGGGGATAAGCTCCTCCACCACCACGAACATCATCGCCCCGGCGGCGAACGCCAGCGCGTAGGGCAGGATGGGCCGCATCGCCGTCACCGCCCACGCGCCCAGGACGCCGGCCAGAGGTTCTACCACCCCGGAAAGCTGTCCAAACCAGAAGCTCTTCATGCGTCCGATGCCTTCACGCCGCAGCGGGACGGAGACGGCTGTGCCTTCCGGAAAGTTCTGCAGGCCGATGCCCAACGCCAGGGCAACAGCGCTCGCCACGGTTGCCGCGGGAAGTCCCGCTGCAGCCGCGCCAAAAGCCACACCCACAGCAAGCCCTTCAGGGAAGTTGTGCAACGTAATGGCCAGCACGAGCAGGATGCTGCGCCGCCATTGGGTGGGCACTCCTTCCGCATCTTCTTCCGGCAAACCGAGGTGCAGATGCGGGAGGATGTAATCCACAAGACGCAGGAAGGCGCCGCCGAGCAGGAAGCCAACCGCAGCCGGAAGCCAACCGGGCATGCCGAGGTCTTCCGACAGCTCTATGGCCGGCGCTAGCAGCGACCAGAAACTGGCTGCAATCATCACGCCCGCCGCAAAACCAAGCATGCCGTCCAGCACACGGCGGTCAATGGTCTTGAAGAAGAAAACCAGCGACGCGCCCAGCGCAGTCACCAACCACGTGAACAGCGTCGCCAGCAATGCCTGTGTCACCGGCGAAAAGCCGGCCAACCAATCAAGGATCATATGTACCTCTTTCTAAAACAAGGTGGCAAGGAAAGTGTATCAAACGCAGGCATTTCTGACATCGGAAGAAGCTGCAAGGCTCATCGCTTTGCGGCGCATGCACGCTATGATGGGAAACGTCACAGTTCAAAAAACTTCCGGACATGCGCTTGCGAGCACGATCCTCAAGATACCTTGTGACATGGTCAATCCGAAGAAGATGGCACATAGATCGGGCTCCGCAGCGCCATCACTGCCAGCACAGCCAGAATCGCCAGGCCAAACCAGCCCAGCCCGAATGAACGCAGCGGGGTGTCCGGCCGCACGACGTAGGTGAGGGTGAAAGCGTACACGCTGTTGACCACACCATGCAGGAAGGCAGCGGTCCAGATGCTCCCGCTGCGACGCACAGCGTAGGCTTGCAGCACACCCCACAGGGTGAAGAAGATCAGTCCGGCAAGGATGCCCGCGGCGGTGGGCGGGTAGGTGTGCACGCCGCGCAGGATGACGGACAGGTGCCAAACGCCCCAGATGAAGCCGCTGAGGAGCGCCGCCCAGCGGCCACCGAGCGGGTCAAGTTCGTCCAGCAGGAAACCCCGCCAGCCGTACTCCTCCCCGAAGGTGGAGGCGATGCCGCTCAGCGGCCCGCCGATCACGGTCACCGCAGCGAAGAGAAGCGCCAGGGCGGGCACGTACAGGCCATGAGGAACCGGCAGGTCGTACACCCGCGCCTGGATGGGCTGGGAATGGCCGAAACCCAACACAAGATTCAAGACCGCGCTGAGCACGAAGTACGCGACAGCCACCAGGATGAGGCGCTGGCCGGCGGCGACATCGCCCAGTCCGAGACCCAACTTCCCCATCGCCTCCCCGCCGCTCTGTGTTGCGAGAAAGATGACGAGCAGCGTCCACAGCGAGATGAGCAACGTCGCCAGCCCTTCCATGAGCTGCGATCTGGAAGGCAGCAGCAGCGCCATAGCGGGCAGCAGGGCGTAAAAGCCGGTCAGAATGAGAAAGGAGAGCGGAATCCAGCGGGCTGCGCCGCTTGCGTCATGAAGAGGTTGGTCATCGGAGAGGAACAACCGGTAGGCCATGGCGACGGCCGCCGGCACGAACATCCCCCACGGCGGCATGGCGAGGCTGTTGAACGCCTCCACCCCCGCCAGCGTCGTCAGCAGGGCATCATACCCCCACGAAACTCCAAACGTCAGCAGCAGAAATCCTGCGATCCGCCCGGTTTTCATCACCCCACCCCTGGTTCGCCGGAACGATTCCATTATAGGGCAGTGAAAGCCGCGAGAGAAATGGCGTACAGCTACTGCACAACGCTGAAATGTTCGGCAGCTTCGTCCAGCACCAGGCATACAAAGCGCATGAAGTTGCGGCGCACAATGGGTTTCAGCGTCCCCAAAAACAGCGGCATGTCCGACTGCAAGTCAGCGATGCAGCAATTGGTGAAATCCCCCAGCCACTCCACGGCATTCTGCCGGTAGGGCTCATCGAGCGTGGTGATGCGGTCCAGGATGGCGACGACGTCTCGTTCATCATCGGTCATGAGTGCTTTCTCCAACGATTGGTCTGTGTCCCTCCCCCTCCTAGATGCAAGGATGATGCCAGCGCTTGAGTTGGGGGCTGATCATGCGTTAGGATGAGATCATGGAATGGCAGGCAAGCTACCGGGAGCTACATCAGCGCGGCGAGCTCGCACGCCGTGCGGCGGCGGCCATGGAACACATGAAAGCCTGTGATCTGTGTGCACAGCACTGCGGGGTGGACCGCTTCACCACGACCGGCGCCTGCCGCACCGGCGTGCAGGCGAGGATCGCCTCCTACGGCGCTCACCACGGCGAGGAGGACCCACTCCGCGGCCGGCGGGGGTCGGGCACCATTTTCTTCGCCTGGTGCAACCTGCAGTGCGCATACTGCCAGAACGCCGACATCAGCCAGTTTCCCGCAGGCCGCGAGGTGGCGCCGGAGGAGCTCGCCGCCGTGATGCTGGCGCTGCAGGCGAATGGCTGCCATAACATCAACCTGGTCTCGCCCTCTCACGTTGTGGCGCCCATCCTGGCAGCGTTGGTCCTCGCCGCGGAAAGCGGGCTCACCCTCCCGCTGGTCTACAACACGGGCGGCTACGATTCCCTTGAGGCGCTTTCCCTTCTGGACGGCGTGGTCGATATGTACATGCCCGATATGAAATACAGTGACCCACACGTGGGTGAACGACTCTCGCATGTGAAGGACTACCCCGCCATGAACCGTTTGGCGGTGAAGGAAATGCACCGTCAGGTGGGTGACCTTGTCCTCAGCGAGGATGGAATCGCCCAGCGCGGGCTGCTTGTCCGCCATCTCGTGCTGCCTGGCGGCCTGAGCGGTACACGCGAGGTCCTGCACTTCCTGGCAAATGCCATTTCACGGAACACCTATCTGAATTTGATGGACCAATACCACCCCGCCCATCACGCCCGTGAGCATCCACCCCTGCACAGACGGCTTACGAGGGACGAGTTCCAGACCGCCCTCAACACAGCCGCTGAATTTGGCCTCACGCGCCTGGACCAGCGCCGCCGCCTTGCCTTCTGAGTAACAAGAAAGGCTCCCCAATGGGGAGCCAGAATGCCTTCAGAAACGAGTGCTGAATCAGCGGGCAAGCATCTCCGCCATGTCGTAATAATCCAGGTTGGGCTGGCGCGGCTGGGCGAGGACGTCCTCAAGCGGTACATACGCAATTTTCCGGCCTTGCAAACCCACCATGACATCCGTCTTGCCGTTGATGAGGCCTTCAACGGCGCGCACGCCCATGCGTGTGCCCAGCATGCGGTCAAACGCTGTCGGGCTGCCGCCGCGGATGACATGCCCGAGGATCGTGACACGCGGTTCAAAACCGACCTCATGTTCTTTGAGGAACTTCGCCACCTCGTTGACCTTCAGCGAGGCACCTTCTGCAGCGACGATGATGGCATGCGTTTTCCCGCGCGCGTACGCGTCCTCGATCTCCTTCACGATGGTCCCCATCCGCACATCACGTTCGGGGATGAGGATAAGTTCTGCCCCACCTATGACGCCCGAAATGAGCGCCAGGTACCCACAATTACGGCCCATCGTCTCCACAAGGAACACACGCTGGTGCGAAGAGGCCGTATCGCGCAGTTTGTCGATGGAGCCCATGATGGTATTGAGCGCCGTATCCACACCCATGGACATGTCTGTCCCAGTGATGTCGTTATCAATCGAGGATGGCGCGCCGACCACGGGGAATCCCAGTTTGGCGATGGCATGTGCACCGCGCATCGAGCCATCGCCGCCAATGACGACCAGTCCATCGATGTCATGCTCGTTGAGTTCACGCAGTCCTTTACGCTGCACCTTGACCTGTTTGAATTCCAAGCAGCGTGCGGTGCGCAGGAAAGTGCCGCCCTGCTGCATGATGCCGCTCACATCGCGGGCTCGCAGCTGGCGCATGTCGCCATGAATAAGTCCTTCAAAACCCTCTTCGATGCCATACACTTCGAGATCGTTCGCCAGTGCTGCCCGCACAACGGAACGAATACAGGGGTTGATGCCAGGTGCATCCCCACCCGAGCTCAGCACGGCAATTCTCCGCATACTCATTGAATTCTCAACCTTTCAATCTGAACCGCTCCCTCACCGAGAAGCCCCATGAGCTGAGCATGTAGTTCCGGACAGTATCCCGTGGAAGAATTGGGGAATTCCAAATGATAGCAACGTGCCGCTTCAAACACTTGAAAGGCAAAGCGGTCCTTGCCAGGATACGAATTGAGGAGCCCGTGCGCCCTACGCAGGCGGCGCGCATCTCGCTCCTTTTCTCCTGTCCCGCGCAGGATAATGGTAATCATACGCGGCTGGTCATCATCTTGCCAGGTATAGGGTGCCGCAGGTCCCAGCTCCGTGGCAGCACGCGGCCATTCCTTCGCCGGAGAAGGCGGCTCTGCGCAGGCGACAGCAATAGCGTCGCCGGGAAGAGCGTCTGCCGGCATGGCGTCGACCAGTGGTGCAGGATCCGGCTCGGGATCCCAGGGCTGCTCCGCGGGTTCCTGCGTGACCGTCGAGTTCTCGCAGGATTCAACCACATCCAGTTCCGTGGTGATTGAATCCACAATGACCTTGGGATCGCCGCGCTCCTTGTCCACACGCCCTTTGACGACGACGATGGATTCCGTCTGCAGCCAGGGGGATACCTCTGCCCAGGTACGCGGGAAAACGACAAGTTCGAGGTTGCCCTGCAGGTCCTCCAGGCTGACAAAGCCCATTTCCTTCCCCTTACGTGTGCGGTATGGGCGGATATGGCTTACCTCGCCCGCGACGCACACCTGCTGGTTGTGCTCCGCATCCCGCAGCTCCGCACTGAAATGGGACACAATGCGAGAAAGGTCGTCAATGTAGGGCGTGATGGGATGATCGGAGACATACACGCCAAGCAAATCTTTTTCCCATCCCAGCTGACGGCGGTGGGGGACCTGGGCCGTCACCGGCGGGAGTTCGAGCATGTCTTCCACACCATTTGCCCCACCAAAAAACATCATCTGTCCGACTTCTGCTGCACGGAAGACATTTGCAGACACGGAGATGAGTGTATCCAGCGATTCGAGGATGGCGATGCGCGACCCAATCGAATCCAGCGCGCCCACCTTGACCAGGCTCTCCAATGCTCGCTTTCCCACAAGACGCAGGTCCGCACGGTGGGAAAAATCTTCCAGAGAGGAGAAGGGACCGCCCTCCTCACGCGCCGCAAGGATGACCTCGACGGCACCCTCGCCTACATTCTTCACCGCGGAGAGACCATAGCGCAGCGCGCATGTGTCGCCGTGCTCCTCAATCGTGAAATCGAGCCCGCTCTTGTTAACATCTGGCGGGAGCACTTCAAAGCCCATCCGGCGGCAATCCGCGATGTACAGCGCCACCTTGGCCGTGTCGTTTTTAAACACCGACATCAGCGCACTCATGTACTCCAGCGGGTAATGTGTCTTAAGATACGCGGTCTTGACGGCGATCACACCATAATCCGCAGCATGAGCCTTGTTGAAACCATAGCGGGCAAAATTCTCCCAGTCCTGGAAGATGCCCTCCGCCGTCGACCGGTCCATGCCCAGTTCCACCGCACCGCTGATGAACTTCTTGCGATGCATTTCGATCTGTCTGGTTTTCTTCTTTGAAATCGCTTTGCGCAGGCCGTCCGCATCGGATGCGGAGTAGCCGGCCAACTCCATCGCGGCGAACATGATCTGTTCTTGATAGACCGGAATGCCATAAGTTTCATCAAAAATGGTTTCAAGCCCAGGATGGCGGTATTCGACGCTCTCCTCGCCATGCATACGGCGAATGTAGGTTGGGATAAACTCCAATGGACCCGGGCGATAGAGCGCCACCATTGCGATGACATTGGCAAGCTCGCGCGGTTTCATCGCCACCAGGTTGCGACGCATGCCGGCACCTTCCACCTGGAAAACGCCTAGCACATCGCCGCGTCCAAGCAGGTCAAACGTCTCTGGGTCATCAATCGGAATCGAGTTGATATCCCAATCATCCCCGCTTCTCTCGCGAATCATGCGGCACGCCCGCTCCATCACCGTGAGCGTGGATAGTCCCAGGAAGTCGACCTTAAGCAGACCGAGTGCGTCCACCACCTGCATCTCGAACTGCGTGACGGCCCGGATGGGCATGTCCTCCTGTGCACCGCCTGTCGGGCGGTGAAGAGGGACATACTCAATGATGGGTTTGTCGGTAATGATGACGCCAGCGGCATGCGTGCCCACATTGCGCACCACACCTTCCATCTTGGCGGCGGTGTCAATCAGCTCACGGATGTAGGGCTGTTCCTCATGTGCCCGCTTGAATTCCGGCACCATCTCCAGCGCTTCAGGGATGGAGACCGGTTTACCGGGCACATTGGGCACCATTTTGGCAACACGGTCCACATCGGGAAGTGGTATGTCGAGCACACGACCGACATCACGTATAGCGGCTCGGGCGCCGAGCGTGCCGAAGGTGATAATCTGCGCCACCTTATCGTGACCGTATTTCTCGGCGGTGTATTCCAGCAGCATGGCACGCTTGTCGTCCTGGATATCAAGATCGATGTCCGGCATATTGACCCTTGCCGGGTTGAGGAAGCGCTCAAAAATGAGGCCATGTTGAAGCGGATCAACCATGGTGATATCGAGGGCATACGCCACGATCGATCCCGCAGCCGAACCGCGTGCGTTGTACCAGTAGCCACGCTCGCGGCAAACCCGGCACAGGTCCCACACAATGATGAAATAGGCGTCGAAGCCCATCTCGTTGATGATGCGGAGTTCGTAATTCAGACGTTCAAGGATGGCAGGATCGTGATCGTGGTCACCATAACGGCGGCGGAGGCCTTCCTCACACAGTTTGCGGAGATAGCTTTCTGCGTCATGCCCTTCCGGCACCGGGAATTCGGGCAGATGGTAGCCTTTGAAGCTAAGGTCAACGTTGCAACGCTCGGCGACCTGCAGCGTGTTCTCAATTGCCCCGGGCACTTCTCCGAAGAGTTCCATCATCTCGCGCGGCGTGCGCAGATAATAGGTATCATCCGTCATGCGCATACGATCCGGATCGCTGCGCACGGTTCCGGTCTGAATGCAGAGCAAAATGTCCTGCAGTTCTGCATCTTCGGGGTAGATGTAATGGGTGTCGTTGGTGGCGACGAACTGCAGATTATACTCAGTTCCCAGCTCAACCAGTTTTCGGTTAACCGCGGGAAGCTCTTTAATTTTATGGTCCTGGAGTTCGATGAAGAAATGATCACGGCCGAAGGTTTCCAGATACCATTCCAGCGTCTCACGGGCGAAGGCTTCCCTGCCTTGCATCAGTGCACGCGGGATCTCCCCTGCAAGACAGCCCGACGTGACGATAAGGCCGTCCTTGTGAGCAGCGAGGTACTCACGGTCAATGCGCGGCCGGTAATAAAAGCCTTTCAGTTCCGATGTGGAGGCGATTTCCAGCAAGTTCTTATAGCCGGTGTCCGACTCAGCCAGAAGAAGGAGATGACAGGAGCGGCTGTCGTGTTTGGGGTCGCGGTGCTGCATCGTTCGATTCGCGATGTAGCTTTCCATGCCAATAATGGGCTTGATATCCGCTGCCTGCGCCGCGTTGAAGAATTCAAAGGCGCCAAACATGTTGCCGTGGTCTGTGAGGGCGATGGCCGGCATCTCCAGCTGCTTCGCGCGCTGCACCAGCTGAGGGATGCGGCTGAAGCCGTCCAGCAGTGAATACATGGAGTGGACGTGGAGATGCACAAACGACATAACAACTCTTAAACGACTACCGGCGATTATAGCCAACCTGCACGCGCCGCGCCATGATTTCAAAGGTTCCAGCGGCGATTTTAAGGTTGCATCAAGCTTAGCTTCGAGAATCAAGGAGGGCGGCAACAAGCCGCCCTCCTCATACATTTTCTCCTATCAACGCAGATCAGGCACCCGCACCTTCGCCGCCATCGGTGGGGGGGATCTCCTCGATCGCCGGCACAGGTGCTGGCAAGCCCACAGACTGCGTCCCGAAGCGGGTGATGACCACTGCGCCCAGACCCAACGTTCCGACCAGCCACTGAGCCAGCCAGCCGATGCACGGGATCAGCCCGACACCGTTCACCACCAGCGCCAGCACGAGTGTGCCAAGCGCCGCCGAGAGGACCTCATGTACATCCTGGTCCAGCGCCCTGAAAATGCGTTGTCCGATCTCAAGCCCGATCCCGATCAAGCCCACCACCCAGGCTACAACCAGCAGCAGGATGGCGAGGAGAGCGAAGGGGATCAGACACACCGTTATGACCATGATGACCAGCAAAACCGGGAATACAATGGTCGTCAGCAGACCCAGTCCCACCGACTGCAGCGTCTGGCGTACGACGGCGTCCGAGATGCGGTCCGTGGCATTCGGTGCGATGACCACAACGAGTACAGCCAGCACGGTGAGAATGAAACTGTTGAAAAAGTAGTTCGTCACACGCGTGCGGGGTGCAATCCTGAGCCCATCCGGAAGCGCATCCGGGATGTTGATGCTGTCCACCCAGTTCAGATCAAAGGGTATGGTTGTGAAGTTTTCGCCGCTGATACGATCACCTTCGATCGTGGCGCCGTTCGGATTGAACCCGCCACCCACGGTGACGATGTCGCCACGCACAGTCGCCATGGGTGACAGCACGGCATTCCCACCGGTGATCACAAGGTCGCCCTGGATCGTGCCGTAGCCATTCAAATTACCGCCGACGATGATGACGCTCCCCGTCACCACCGAGTCTTGCTCCAGTTCTGCCGCAGCACCGAAGATGGCCAGGTCGCCATCCATGCGCTCACCTTCTTCAAGGACATAGGCGCCGCCGAATACGACATTGCCTTCGTCGATATCCGTCACGGCACAGCCCGAAAGCAGCACTGCGGCCAGAAGGAGAAGGGGGAGTAGATGTGTTCGAGTTTTCATGATGTTTACCTCCGTACAGGCTGGCTGCTGATGCGATAGAGAGAGAAGAGCCAGAGACCGGTAAGACCTATGGCAGCGATCATCGCTGCCAACCACACTGCCTGTGGCAATGTGCTGATGAATGCGACAACAACAAGACGAAGTACCCGCAAACTCAAGCTGGTCTGAAAACCAAGCTGCACAACGAACTGTCCGATCCCAGCCACCGCACGGGTAACTGGGACGACGCGCGCAAAGAGGACGCCGCCGACAAGGAGCGAAACCACAGCCATCAACGCCAGGATCAAGCCACTCACGACGAGAATGCGCACGAGGCGTCGCATCCGCCGCTGTTCCTCCAGGTGAGAAACAAAGCGCGTCCGAAAACCCGGGGCAGGCGCTGACATCGGCGCATGATTCAGCATACCCGTCAGTTCGCGATCAGCGACCTGCAGCGTCCTGCACGCGTCACACGTTTGCAGATGGGTGCTCAACTCGCGCCGCTCGTCCTCGCCAAGGGGATCATCGGATAAGATCCAGGCTTCAAATGGCTGATGCTTCATCGCGCAAACCTCCTACCGCAGCAGCCGGCTGGACAGCTACCCAATGCTCTGCCAGCTCCCGTCTCGCCCTGTGCAGCCGGCTTTTGACAGCGGACTGTGTAAGGCTCAACGTCTCTGCGATTTCCTCGTAGGACATGTCGTACCAGTATTTCAAGACCACCGCCGACCGGTCTGTGGGGCTGAGCTCCTCGAGCACCGCCTTGATCGCCGCCTGCTGTTCACCTGCGACGGCGCTGCCTTCCGGGGAAAGCCCCTGCTCTGCAAGCGGTCCGACTTCTTCTCCCTCCAGGGAGAGCCACTTGATGCGGCGCCGGCGAAGGCGGTCGATGCAGTGATGCGATGCAATCGACAGAAGCCAGTTGGTAAAACTCCGCTTGGGGTCGTACCGCTTCAGGTGACGGTACGCCTTCAGAAAGGTCTCCTGCGCAGCATCCTCCGCGTCACCCGGTGTTCCAAGCATGCGGTAGCACAGGTTATAGACCGGAACCTGGTAGGCTTCCACCAGGTTTCCGAAGGCGATATCGTCGCCATTCCTTGCGGCTGTGATCCATGCAGCTTCTTCCGGTCGATGTTGCATGCTTGCTTTCCTGTGTGATCTCTACCAACCTATACGCAAAAGCCCGGGGAAGGTTGCAACCCTGCGCTTGATTGTACTCCCATTCCACTTTTTGTTGCCCTGGACCACCGCCATCCCCTATACTCAAGGCAGGGAGGAACATTATGAAACGCAATCAGAGCATTCTGGCCATTGATCTTGCCCACAAAGATTACAGGGATGTGGGCTTTGCTTTCCTTGAAGCCAGCTCCACCGATGTGCAGTTTCTCGACCCAGATACGCTCGGCCTGACGAACCCGCCTGACGCCGAAACGTTGGCCGCAGCACTGGACGCGTTCGGGCGGAGCAACAAGGTTGGTGCCATACTACTGGACGGCTCGCAGGGCTGGAAAAGCGATCGCACCGGCATTGAACATATGCGCCTGGCGGAGCGCGTCCTCAACACGCCCGGGCGCACCGGTCCGCCCGGGACCACCAAGCCCGGAAACTACCTGCCCTTCATCTCCTTCTCCATCGACGTCTTCCACTTCCTCCGCACCCGGCACCGTTGGTCTCTACTCACCGGTGATTGGCCGCGCCATCGCCGGCGCTGGATTGTGGAATGCTTCCCCACATCCGCATGGAAGACACTGGGGTTGGAAAAGCTGCCGTCCAAATCCAAAGCCACGCGCAAGGTCATCGAAGCCAACCGCAAGGAGCTTGAACGTGTAACCGGTTGGACCATCCCCGCGAAGCCCACCCACGATCAACTCCAGGCGGCGGTGACGCTACCCGTCGGCGAGATCCTTATCAACCGTCAGCCTGAGCGGCTCGTGCTCTCCGGTCTGGACCCCATCATCAGCTGCGACGGCGTACTGGAAGGATGGATTGCCTGCCCCATGCCGGAAGGGGTATGAAGCATCCCCTGCCGGCTGAGCCCGGCATCTATGTGCTCTGCATCCATCTGGATGAATCGCGTTGCCTCGCTGTCGGCGCGCTGGGAGATGTCGCCTTTCCTGCTGGAAGCTATCTTTACATCGGCAGCGCTCATGGGCCCGGTGGGCTTAAAGCACGCATCGGGCGTCACCTGCGCCAGGACGGAAAGCGCGTCCACTGGCACATCGATGTCCTGCTGCAGGCTGCCCGGGTGGAGAGTGTGTGCTGGACCATCGATCCGGCAATGGGAGAGTGTGTCCTCGCGCAGCGACTCGCTCGCTCCGGTCTACGTTTCCCGGTCGGGTTCGGAGCCTCGGACTGTCACTGCGGCGGACACCTCATTCAGGTGAACGGTGAAAAGGCCATCTCGAACCTGCGAGCGATGGAGGGGATGCGTTGCTTTGTGATGGAATGTTGTCAGGATATCTCGAGGGGCGTCGAATAAGCCTTGAGCTTTTTCACCATGTAGGTGCCCACCAGTCGGTAGCCCAATTTCCGATAGTAGCCGCGCGTCCCCAGGGCAGCGATGATGGCCATGTTGGGATAGCCGGCATCCATCGCCATCTCCTCCGCTTCCTCGATAAGGCTACTGCCTAAACCAGCATGTTGAGCTGCACCTTCCACCGTTCGTCCCACCGTCAATGACTGACCGTAAATATGGACCTCGCGTATGATGGCGGCATCCTCAAGCCCTGCAAGGGCTGTTCGCGGTGCAGTCTTACCGGGCAGAGAGAGCCGCAGGTAGCCCGCCAGGTAGTCATCCGTGGTATTGAGGGAAAGGAAATGCTCCTCTGCCCCACCCGCGCGATAGACGAGATCCTCACGCAATAACTCGACAGGCTTGACCGCGCGGCCCCGCACCTCACGGCAGCGAATGCACTGGCAGCGTAAGCCCCGCTCCTTGAGCGAGGCCTGAATGTCCTGCCGCAGGCTGGTGCGTTTGTTGCCCGCCACAACGTTTCCAGAGGGGATGTCGCGAATCACGCGGTTCACACGGCAGTAGCGGGGGATGCTCAGCTTGAGCTCGCTGATGAGCGCGATGAGTTCCTGTGTCGTATAGGGTTTGTATTCCCCCTGCGCCCAGAAGTGGTACAGGCCGGTGTCCTTGAGAAGCTGGGTGGGGTAAATCTTGAGTTCGTCCGGGCGCATGTCCTCATCCGACCACAGGCGCTGAAAATCCTCCCGGTCGGAGTCCAGCGTGGCACCCAGCAAGTTCGGCATCCAGTGGAGAACAATCTTGAACCCGGCGGCGCGTAGAAGGCGTATCGCCTGGCGCGATTGCTCCACACTGTGCCCGCGCTTGTTGCGATCCAGAATGTGATTATCAAGACTCTGCACACCCATCTGCACTTTGGTCGCCCCGAGAGCGCGCATGCGCGCAATCTCAGCCCGGTCGATGCTGTCCGGCCGCGTTTCGAGCACCATGCCTACATTCCTATGTGGAGCGCCATCATTCCAGCGCTGGGCTTCCTCAAGCGTGGCGGCCACGCGTGTGTTCATCGCATCGAGACAACGTTTGATGAAACGCTCCTGATACTCCTCGGGATAGGCGGACCAGGTGCCGCCCAGGATCAGCAGCTCCACTTTATCTGTTGGGTGACCGATGGCGGTAAGGGATTGCAGGCGGGACATGGTTTGATCGAAGGGATCGAAGTCGTGCTGCACCCCGCGCATCGCGCCGGGCTCATCCGGCAGGTAGGACTTGGGCATGCACGCAGCTTCCGGGCAGAAGATGCATTCGCCCGGGCAGGGATACGGCTTGGTGAGTACGGTGACGGTGGTCACACCGGATAGCGTTCGTCCCGGCTTCATGCGGATTTTTCGCAGCATGCCAGGGTCAGGCGCTTGCCCCTCGGCTTGCGCCTGCTGGCGCAGCACCCAGACAAGTGTGTGCTTGCCGATATAGCCACCCGCTGCCAGAGGGTGACTGCGGATGGCCTTGAGCACATCCACACCGGCGCGCACATCTTCCAGGACCAGCTCTGCTGTGCGGAGCTGGTCCGGCGTGTATTCGCGCGCTTCTTCCCAGGATGTTTTCGCTTCCATCGTATAATCCAGACATGCAACCGCACGTGATTGATCGGCTGCGCGACCTCAATCGTGGATTCTACCAGAGCTTCGGTGATTCCTTTGCGGCTACGCGCGTCCGCGTCCAACCTGGTGTGGCGCAGGTGATGGCGGAAACACCGCCGGATGCAAGCGTGTTGGACCTGGGATGCGGGCATGGCCATCTCGCTGAACATCTCGTCCAGCATGGCCATCACGGCAGCTATCTGGGAATCGATTCCAGCGAGACGTTGATCAAAATCGCCCGGTCGACCAGCCGTCATCCGCATGCCCGTTTTAAGCTGGGCGACCTGCAACAGCCAGCTTGGGCGCAGGATATCCCAGCCGACTTCACACACATCACCGCCTTCGCCGTGCTGCACCACATCGCCGGTTCGGAGCCGAGGCTGGCGTTGCTCAAGGCTGTGCGCGAGCACATCCAGGCAGAGGGGGTGTTCATCTTCTCATGCTGGAACTTCCTGGCCTCTGAAAAACTGCGCAAACGTGTGCAGCCCTGGTCCGTCGTGGGATTGTCTGAGCAGGATGTCGACCCCGGGGATTACCTCCTGGACTGGCGCGCGGGCGGGCTGGGCTATCGCTATGTCCATCACTACACCGAGGAAGAACTGCAGCAACTTGCGGCTGCCGCCGGATTTCGAATGATCGACAATCTGTACGCGGATGGCGCGTCGGGGAACCTCGGCCTGTACCAGCAATGGCAGCCTATGCCTTCGGGTTGATTTCCACACCCGCTTTGACAGCCTCGGGGGGGCATGGTAGAATGCTCAGGCTTGGGAGGGATGCCTCTCAAGGGTACCCGGAGGGATGGCCGAGTGGACGAAGGCGGCGGTCTTGAAAACCGCTGTGGGGCAACCCACCGGGGGTTCGAATCCCTCTCCCTCCGCCAGTCAATAGAATACGCCTGGGGAGGTGCCGGAGTGGTTGAACGGGGGCGCCTGCTAAGCGCTTGTAGGGGTTAAAGCCTCTACCGTGGGTTCGAATCCCACCCTCCCCGCCTGAACAACGTCGTCGAAAACAATGAATATGCCCTCGTAGCTCAGTGGATTAGAGCACTTGCTTGCGGAGTAAGGGGCCACAGGTTCGAGTCCTGTCGAGGGCGCCTGAAAGAGCTGTCTGAAAAGGCGGCTCTTTTCATGTACTGGTGATTCGCGGAGGACGCTTCAGCGATCCGTCTACAACGCCAGCGCATCCTTCTCCGCATACGAAAAGAGGGCGCCCATGCGGCGCCCTCTTGTGTGTTCTCATCACAGTCTACGGTGGAGGCAGGAAATTCCACGGGTTGACCTTGCCCCACATCGAGTTCTGCATCTCAAAGTGGAGGTGCGGGCCCGTGCTGTTGCCAGTCGTACCCATGCTCGCCACCACAGCGCCCTGATAGACGGCCTGTCCGCAGCCAACATTGATGTAGCTCAGGTGGGCGTAGAGTGTCTGCCAGCCATTGCCGTGATCGATCACGAGCGTATAGCCGTAGCCCCAGTCATTCCAGCCCGCATACACGACCACACCTGTATCCGAGGCGTAGATGGGTGTACCTTCATAGCCTGCCAGGTCGATGGCCGGATGGATGGAGCTATAGTCATAACCCGAGAGGTAGTGTGCCGGAGTGGGATAAACAAACGTGCCTGTCCCGATCGGCCCTGACATGATGGTTCCACAGGCGCCTGCGCCCATGATGCTGGCGACAGCAGGATTATCACGCGTGGCCAGCGTGGTTTGCCAGTTGGGGAACTCACCTTCACCGCCGGGGATGACGACCATGGTTCCGGCTTCGATCTCCGTATCGACAAGATCAATATCTGGAGCGATGTCGTTGCCGGGCCAGTCGATGATGGCTTCCGGTTCCACACCGAAACTTGCAGCCACACCTTCGAGGCTTTGGCCTTCCACCCAAATATGAAGAACGCCATTGATCGGTGGGACGTTCAGCTCCATATCAGGGCTGAGCGAGTGGGGGTTGTTCTCCAGGGTGTCCTGGTTTGCCCAGAACAGCGTTTCGGCAGTAAGACCATAATTCTCGGCGATTCCAAAAAGCGAGTCGCCGCGCTGAACCGTGTAGCGCACAATCTCCATTCGCGGGCGATCGGGGATTACGGTATGCGTGTTGATTTCACGCGTAATCATCTCGTCGCTGGCACCGCCACCTGCGAAATACGCTGGCAGGTCTTCCAGGCCAAGGTCGGGCACTTCTTCCACCGTCGCTTCTGCCATCGCCTCCGCCGGTTCCGTTTGCTGCTGTCCAAAAGGCAATAGATCCCAGCCGCGCCGTGCAGCCAGAATGCCGAGGGCAATCACCAGCAGAACGATCAGATGCGATCCATAGCGTTCCAGCTGCTCGCGCATCGTCAGCCGAGCAATGCCCATCCACAGACGGATGCGACTCTTCGATTCGTCTTGTTCGGTTTGGCCAGGTTGATTGTTTACCGGTTGATCCACAAGATACCTTCCTTACAGGTTAGGAATCTTATCAGGCCGAAAACTGACCGTCAAGCAACGCAAAACCTGCGCTTTTCAGGGGAGAACGTACCAGGGGTTGACAAAGCCACCTTCGAAGCGCGTCTCGAAGTGGAGGTGGGGACCGGTCGAGTTTCCGGTTGAACCACCCAGGCCAATCAGCTGTCCCTGCCCTACGGATTGTCCGCAGCCCACGTTCACGGAACTGAGGTGTGCATAGAGCGTCTGCCAGCCGTTACCGTGGTCCAACATGACCATGTTGCCATAGCCATTGTTGGACCAGCCCGCATAGACCACCACACCGCTATCCGCTGCCCAGATGGATGCGCCAAGTCCAGCAGCGATGTCGATGGCGAGATGGCCCGACCAGTAATCGTTGCCGGAAATGTAGTGGTTGGAAGCAGGCCAGATAAAGCCACCCGTGCCAACAGCCCCACCGGAGAAGTCACCCACACAGCCACCAGCGCCATACGCGGTGCCCACGCCGGCCGAGCCGCGCGCGATGGTGGGAACCAACCACTGCTGGAACTCCCGCTGTCCATCCGGGATCACAATCCAGGTGCCCGGCTCGATAGCGGGGTCGGCGGGATCAATGCTGTTGCCCGGCCAACTCATGATGGCATCCATATCCGTATCAAATGACGCTGCCACACCCTCAAGCTCGTCGCCTTCCTGCCACTGATAGTAGATGCCGTCTACCGGGAGAACATTTAACTCAATCCCCGGTCGGAGACTGTGGGGATCATCCTGCAGTTCCTCATAATTGCCCCACAGGATGGTCTCCGGTGTGAGACCGAACGCATCGGCGATGCCAAACACCGAATCGCCTGTTTGAACTGTATAGCGGATGACCTCAAGGCGTGAGCCTTCGGAGAGGGTCGTCGTGAGGTTACTTCGACGAACAATGCGTGCGGGGGCATCAGCCACCGAGAAGGCGGGCAGTTCGAGCGCAGCCGGCGCTTCGGGCGTGGATGTGGGAGCATCGGACATCCCGGGCTCGCGCCCCACGCGCACATTCTGCCAGACCGTCCAGCTGGCGATGACGAGCACCAGTCCTGCCAGGATGTAGGGGAGGATGCCGCCAATCTTCGAAGCAGATCGGGGCTGACCTTTCTTCATGGCTAGAGCGGCTCTTCCATCAGCGTCTCAAGAAACTCCTGATTGGTGTCGGTGCGGGCGAGACGCTTGATAATGGCTTCCGTAGCCGAGCCGATGTCCATGCCGGCGCCGTTTGGCTCCGATGTGATCATCTGTGAGTACATGCGCCGGATGAGCCAGACGAGCTGGGTGATGTCGGGTCCGAGCAGCAGTTCTTCACGCCGTGTGGAGGAGCGGTCGATATCGAAGGCGGGGAAGATGCGCCGTTCCTGCAGTCTGCGATTAAGGTGCAGCTCCATATTGCCGGTACCCTTAAACTCCTCGTAAACCACGTCATCCATGCGTGAACCCGTATCCACAAGGCAGGTGGCAATGATGGTAAGGGATCCCCCATCCTCAATGTTACGTGCGGCACCAAAGAAGCGCTTGGGGGGATACAATGCTGCGGGGTCGATGCCGCCGGAGAGTGTGCGCCCGGAGGGCGTCACCATCAAGTTGTAGGCACGAGAAAGACGGGTGATCGAATCGAGCAGAATGACAACATCCCGACCACATTCCACCAAACGCTTGGCCCGCTCCAGCGCCATCTCCGCCGCTCGCACATGTGACTGCACAGGTTCGTCAAAGGTAGAGGCGATGACTTCCGCATCGACAGAGCGATCCATGTCCGTGACTTCCTCGGGACGCTCACCGATCAAGGCGACCATGAGGTGCACATGGGGGTAGTTGGTCGAAATAGCGTTGGCGATCTGCTTGAGTACTGTGGTCTTGCCAGCTTTTGGTGGCGACACGATCAAGCCGCGCTGACCTTTGCCAATGGGGGCAATCAGGTTCAACAGCCTTGGTGCGAGTGTATAGCGGTCGGTTTCGAGGTTGAAGCGTTCTTCAGGGAAGATCGGTGTAAGCGATTCAAATTTCGGGCGGTGACGGGCTTCTTCCGGGTCAAATCCATTGATGGATTCAACCCTCAGCAAGCCAAAATATTTTTCCGAATCCTTCGGTGGACGAATTTGCCCGATGACCATGTCACCGGTGCGCAACCCAAATCTGCGAATCTGCGATTGGGACACATAGATATCATTGGGCCCTGGCAAATAGTGATCTGCACGGAGAAATCCCATCCCTTCATTCATCACTTCCAGGACGCCGCCCCGCAGTTCCAGCCCGCGTCGTTCGGCATCGGCCTGCATGATGCGCAGGATGAGGTCTTCTTTTTTCATCCTTGTTGCACCCGGAATTTCCAGGTCCTTGGACATCACGCGCAAATCGGACAGAGTCATCGCTTCCAGTTGAGCAATATTCATTGGGATACTCCCCGAAGGTATGGTACTGATCTTAATGAATTAATACGGAATTCCGCTGAAGACTTATCAAAGCTGTGCCTTGCATGAAAATGGCTATCGTGGGGGGTGTGAGAACCAACCTTACTTTGGCCGCCGACATTATAGCATGCGGTCCAACATGGCGCAAGCAAACCCGCACGGCTTGAAAGGCACCTTCTGGCCGACCTACCCTATGAAGAACGGTACGAGATAATACGCCAGCACCGCCGCCCAAAGCCAGGAGTCGATCCGATCCAGCGCACCCCCGTGACCTGGAAGTAAATGACTCGAATCTTTGGCCGAGACTTCCCGCTTGAACATACTGACGCCGAAATCACCGAGTGGTGCAAGCAGGGACACGACAGCCCCAATCACCAGTCCCGACAACCAGCCAATGCCGCTTCCCGGTCCCGCCCCCAGCGACCAGAGTGGTGCCAGTGCCATGCTTCCCAGGGCGCCGAAGATTGCGCCGCCCAGATAGCCCTCCCAGGATTTTTTCGGGCTCAACCGGCGGGAAATCTTGTGCTTTCCCCAGCGGCTTCCAATCAGGTAGGCAACGCCATCTGCAAGCCAGATCCCGGCAAACATCAACATCACCCACCATGTGCCATTCTCAAGCTGCCGCAGCGAAATCAGGTAACTGCCCAACCAACCAACGTACAGAATGCCGGTGAGGGTAATGGCGAAATCAGTCGCTGAGTTCGGTGCGCCCCGCTCATAATCAAGTTCATGCCAGGCCATGCTTGCCAGAAGCAGGATCGAGAGCAGCATCGAACTGTAGCGAAAATCAAAAAAGAAGCGGCTGAACACCAGAACCAAGACACCCGCTACCATCAACGCGCGCGCCGGACGATGACCTCGATTCCGGAATAGATCGGAAAATTCCGACGCCGCCTGTCCCATGATGGCGGCAATCACCACAGCATACAACCAGCCACCGCTTGCGATGACCCAGAACCCGAACGGCACGAGGAGTAAGATGACAGCCAAACGTGTTCGCAGCATGAGCGTGGCTCAGGAAAGCTGGTCTGAGGTACGCCCGAACCGTCGTTCACGGTTGGCATACACATGGATGGCCTTCAACAGTTCTTCCCGGTTGAAATCCGGCCAGAGGACCGGTGTGAAATACCACTCCGAATAGGCACTCTGCCAGATGAGGAAATTGCTGGTGCGGTATTCACCCGACGTGCGAATAACCAGATCAGGATCCGGGGAATCCTGCGTGTAGAGATGCGCCGCCACGACATCTTCCGTGATGTCCCTCGCGGTCAGACCTTTTTCCACGATCGACTGGACAGCGTGCACGAGCTCGTCTCGCCCCCCGTAGTTCCAGGCGATGTTCAGGATGAGGTGCTGATTGTCTTTGGTGAGATCGATCGCCCGGCGAACCTTTTTCTGGAGGCCTGGCGCGAGACGCTCGAGGCGGCCGATATGCCGCAGTTGAACCCCGTTGGCATGCAATTCGTCCAGTTCAGTCTCGATGACTTCGTCGAGGATATTGAGGAGACCAAGCACCTCTTCTCGCGGCCTCGCCCAGTTTTCCGTGGAGAAGGCATAGATCGTCAAGTATTGAATGCCGAATTCGACACAGGCGTTCAACACCTCACGCAGGTTTTCAACCCCCGCCCTATGGCCTTCAAGCCGCTGCTTACCTCGTTTGCGGGCCCAACGGCCGTTTCCATCCATAATAATGGCGACATGAGCCGGTACACGTGCCAATTCAACCGGCTTCTGCTCACGCATCATGGGCTCTGCCACACAATCCTTCCCTCATCAGTACCTAATTCTCAAGGACTTCCGTTTCCTTCTTCTCGCAAATCTCGTTGAGACTTTCGACGAAGGTATCGGTGAGTTTTTGCAGGTCATCACTGGCCCGTTTGAATTCATCCTCGGACACCATTTTTTCCTTCTCAAATTCCCGGAGGTCATTGAGTGTATCCCGGCGGACATTTCGAACAGCGATGCGACCTTCTTCAGTGCGGCTGCGAACCACCTTGACCAACTCCAGGCGTCGCTCCTCAGTAAGGGTGGGGATGTTGAGGCGGATGACCTTGCCATCGTTACTGGGCGTGAGACCCAGATCAGAGGCCATGATGGCGCGTTCGATATCCTTCAGAGAAGCCGGATCAAAAGCTCGAATAGTGAGCAACCTCGGTTCTGGCGCGGAGATGGTCGCCAGCTGCTGGAGCGGTGTGGGATTACCGTAGTACTCAACGGAAAGGCGGTCGACCAATGCTGGTGAGGCCCTGCCGGTGCGAATCGCGGCCAGGTCATCCTCGAGCGAGCGGACGGCACCTTTCATGCGAACTTCCGCTTCTCTGAGAGCGTCCTTAATCATCGAGCACTCCTTTGAACGATTGCGGTTGTGACTGTCCTATAGGATAGCGCAAAATACGGGTTTTGCGAATACATCCCGCATGCTGTCGACAAGATGTACGTCCCACGCTTATTCGTCGATCATCGTCCCGAGTGTTTCCCCGAGCACTGCCCTCACAAGGCTGCCCTCTTGCCACATGTCCAGGACGAGAATGGGGAGTTGATTATCCATACAGAGGGAAATAGCCGTGCTATCGATGACCTGCACACGGCGGTTCAGCGCCTCGATATAGCTGATTTTCGGAAAACGTCGGGCATCGGGGTTTTCGATGGGGTCGGCATCATACACGCCATCGACCTTGGTAGCTTTAATCACGATGTCCGCATCAATCTCCATGGCCCGCAGAGCCGCGGCGGTGTCCGTGGAGAAATAGGGGTTCCCGGTTCCACCGCCGAGGATGACGATGCGGTCCTTTTCAAGATGGCGAATCGCTCTACGGCGGATGTAGGGCTCGGCTACCGCGCGCATATCCACGGCAGACATCACGCGTGTGACGATTCCGTCGCGCTCCAGCGCATCCATCAACGCCAGCGAGTTCATCACCGTGCCGAGCATGCCCATGTAATCTGCCGTTGCGCGTTCCATCCCGCGCTGGATGCCCTCGCGCCCACGCCACAAGTTGCCGGCGCCAATGACAATGGCAACCTGAACCCCCAGTGACTGCACCTCGGCGATCATCGCAGCGACGTCATCGGCGCGATCAGGGCTGATGCCATATCCTTCCGGGCCCGCGAGTGATTCCCCGCCCAGTTTCAGGAGCACGCGCCGGTAGGCTGGTTGTTGTCCCATCTTGATTGTCTCCCATTCGGAACTTGATTATATAGCAATTCGGGCCAACGTTGTGTTGGCCCGAAATGGTTCATGCATCCTGTCCTTCACCAAGGCTCCAGCGCTCAAACCGCCGGATGACGATGTTCTCACCGGTGGAGGCGATGGTTTCCTTGAGAAACTGCTCAACCGTCTTATCTTCATCCTTGATGTACGCCTGCCGCAGAAGGCAGGATTCATCCAGGAATTTCTTAAGACGGCCCTCGACAATGCGGTCAATCACGTTCTCGGGCTTCCCCTCTTCAAGCGCACGCTTGCGGGCGATGTCTTTCTGGTCGGCAAGAACCTCTTCAGGGATGTCATCCTCGTGCAGGTACGCCGGGTCAACGGCAGCTACCTGCAGAGCGATTTCGTGTGCAAAAGTGCGGAAATCATCTGTTCGAGCGACAAAGTCGGTCTCGCAGTTAACTTCCACCATCACACCGATGCGACCGTCGCCATGGCTGTACAGTTCGATGTAACCATTGGATGTCTCCCGGTCGGCACGCTTGGCTGCGCTTGCCAGCCCCTTTTCGAGCAGGTAACGCTCAGCCTTGGCCATATCGCCGTCCGAGGCTTCCAGTGCTTTCCGGCAGTCCAGGATGCCCGCCTTGGTTTTTTCACGCAATTCCTTGATTTGCTGGGCTGAAATGGCCATCTTCCTATTCCTCTACGTCTTCTGCATCCGCCGGTTTTTTGGCGGCCTTATCTTCGGTTTCCTCTGACGCTTCATCAGCAGCCTCTTCGGCTCCTTTTTCTTCGTCCGCTGTTTCCTCAGGCGCCTGATCAACATCCTCCGCTGCGGGTTCTTCCGCCGCTACTTCCTTCACGTCAGCGTCCTCGGCACTTTCCTCGGCAGCTTCCGCTTCGGCTTCTTCGCCCTTTTCATCGTACGCGCCGCTCTCAAGCTTGGCCAGGGTAGCCTCGCCGAGAAGCTCTTCGTCCGTCATCTCTTCAGCGGGAGCTTGCGCAGCGCTCTCAGTCGGAGCTTCTTCTTCCTCTTCTTTGCGCAGAGCCTTGCCTTCAAGAACTGCATTGGCCATGAGCGACGTGAGGAGCTTGATCGCCCGGATGGCATCGTCATTGGAGGGGATCACATAATCCACAGCGCCCGGATCACAGTTGGTATCCACGAGGGCGATGACGGGGATCTCAAGCAAATTGGCTTCGTGGATGGCCGTTTCTTCCCGCCGCACATCGACGGCAAACAGAAAATCAGGCAGCTTCTTCATATTGCGGATGCCGCCAAGACGTCCTTCCAGCTTGTCGATCTGGCGCTGCATGCTGAGCGCTTCGCGCTTGGTGAGGCGTTCAAACTCACCCCTGTCGCGCCGACGCTCAAGCTCGTCCAATTTGTCGATGCGGGCACGGATCGTGCTCCAGTTTGTGAGGGTTCCGCCAAGCCAGCGGAAATTGACGTACGGCATCCCACAGCGCGTCGCTTCAACCTCGATGGTTTCCTGCGCCTGACGCTTGGTCCCAACAAACAGGATGCTGCCGCCCTGGGCAACCTCATCCCGAATGAGCGCGTACACCTCATTGATCGCTTCCAGCGTTTGCTGAAGGTCCAGAATGTGGATCCCGTTGCGCTCGGTGAAAATGTACTCTTTCATTTTGGGATTCCACTTGCGTGTACGATGCCCGAAATGCACACCGGTTTCAAGGAGAGCCTTCATCGTTACAATAGCCATGGGGATTTCCTCCTAGCGTTTTGCCTCCGCTTCTTTCATTCCGCCCTGGAGCCGGCTGGCTGACCGGCACGCCCAACGCAGTCGAGAAGCGTGCGAATTTGTCCCACAGCAGGGACAGCGTGTCTCCCGCCCTCAAGCAACCTGGCGGGAGCCAAGCGGGAGTATAACATGAGCAGGGATGTCCGTCAAAGAAAACGCCGCACCTGGAAGGGGGTCAGGATGCCTTTTTTGCCGCGACACGATCCAGGAAACGGTCAACAGCAATCACCGCGCGAACATGATCCGCTTCACCGATTCTTTCCTGCTCGTCATGCAGGACGATGTGAAAATGCATTAAATTGCCGCTGATGTCCGTCAGCGTAGCGGTTGCCGTCACCTGCATCCCGACTGGCGTGGGTGCAAGATGGCGCACATCCACCCGCACACCTACCGAGGATTCGCCCGGATCGAGATGCGGAGCGATCAGGGCTGAGCAGGTGCTCTCCAGAAGCCAGACCATCTCCGGTGTGGCGAAGACGCTCAGGTCTCCGCTACCCACGTGCTGGGCCGTTTTCTCAGGTGTGACGGTGATGGTTTTTTCCTGCGTTGCACCGATGCTTACATCCATATCCCTCTCCTCCAACGAGTGGCCCCATCCCGTTGCCATGGCAACAGAATGCGACTCAATGTGGCTCATGCTGACGGACCATTCACGCAGACCTGCCCAACGGGCCCAGCGCTTTGCGCTCCCATGGAGTACCAGCCGGGGAGCACCCATGAATCCATCCAGAATCTCCATGTCAAGCCAGCGAACGGGCCCAATCCCGGTGCCCAGCATTTTGGAAACGGCTTCTTTCGCCGCGAAGCGTGCGGCGAGCGCCTGAATGCGCCCCGATGCCTGTTCTTGTTCTGAAGGCGTGAAAATACGGTTCAGAAAGCGCGCCCCAAAACGATCCAGGGCGCGCGCAACACGTGCATTCTCAATGATGTCCACACCCGTACGGATCACGAGCTGTCCTCCTGGACATCGCCCGCGACACCGATGATGAGTCGTTCGGGATGAAGGTACCGCTGAGCGGCCGCCAGGATGTCATCTGCCGTAATCGCCTTGATCCTGTCAGGATAGGTACGGTAATAATCCAGACCGAGCTGGTGCCGCTCCACATGGGAAAGCGCAGCAGCAACACCTTCATTGGACTCGAACTGCAACGGCATGCGGCCAATGAAGTTGGCTTTGTTTTCTAGCAGCTCTTCCTCGGAAACAGGCTCCTTCACAAAACGGCTTATCTCATTCTGGATGAGCTTAATCGCCTGATCTAACCCGCGCGGGTTCACACCGGCTACTACCTGCCAGGGTCCGGGTCCATACCCGCCGCTCACGGTGCTGTAAGCATAATAGGCCAGTCCGGCTGCCACCCGAACTGCATCCCCGATTCGGCCGTACAAACCGAAACGGCCAAGGATGCTGTTCCCGAGCACAGCCGGGAGAAAGTCCGCATCCCGTCGCGCCGGGCCCGGCGCGCCCATGATCAAATCGGCTTGGCTCTTTCCCTCAAGATGGACGTTCTCCCGTTTAAGACCTTCTGGCGCGCTCATATCCGGCACGTCATGCCTGGGATGGACGCGTTCAGCGTCCCAATCGTGCATGGTCTTGCTGACCAGGGCGGCAACATCGTCTGCCCGGACGGCACCAGTTACAGCCACGATCATGCCAGCGGGTGCGAAATATGCTTCATGCTGCTGGCGAACATCCTCAAGCGAAATGGCATCCAGTGTCTCTAAGAAACCGTCGGAAGGGTTCGCATAGGGATGCCCCTGGTAAGCCAGCTGATCAAAGGCCAGTTGTGCGCGGGCACCCGTGTCTTCGTCCCTGCGAAGAAGCGCTGTACGGCGTTGCGCGCGCAGGATGTCCATCTCGGTTTCCGGAAACACCGGATTGCGAAGCACATCTGCCAGCAATGTGATGAGCAACCCCAGGTCATCTGCAAGCGCTTTCCCATGAAACTGTGTGGTGTGCGTTCCCGCACCAACCGCCAGACTGGCGCCAATGGATTCGATGGAATCAAAGATCGTCCTAAAGGAACGCGAGGTGGTGCCTCGCATCAACCCCAGCGCCGTCAAAGAAGATAGCCCGGCTTTTCCCTCCGGATCATCGAGCGCACCTGCATCGAGCGACCCTGTGATGACGACAGCCGGGCTGGAGAAGTTTTCCCGCACGAGCAGCGTGAGGCCATTGGGAAGCTGTTTCCTGAAAATGTCATCGGGACCAGGTAATGTGCGCACATCCAGATCGGGAAGTGTGAATGTGGATTCAGCCATCGTGGCCTCCCTGCGTTCTGCGATACATACCGAGTGTACGCTGGGAAGGCCGAAGATAGGTCTGGGCGGCACGGAGAACATCGCCCGCGGTGATCGCTCGCAACCGCTCAAGGTAGCTGTCAAACCAGCCATAATCCGCAAACATGCAGGTGTAGCCAAGCCAGAAGGCCTGATTGGTGATGGTCTCGCTGCTGTAAGCAAACAACGCGCTGGCTTGACGGATTGCGCGTTCCAGCTCCTCGGGTGCGATCGGCTCTTCACAGATGCGTGCGATCTCCTCATCCAGGACATGGAGAACATCCGCCGGACGGCGATCTGGTCTGACGGTCGCGTGGATTTGGTAGAGGTAAGGATCAATGGTAGCGACCATGCTCCCACTGACCGACGCCGCCTGCCCGCCATCAATCAACGAGTTGTAAAGACGGGAGGTTTTGTTGGAAAGGCCGCTGGAGAAGAAATTGAAGTTCGACGCCCCCGCGAGAATGGAGTCGACCACCGCCAATGGGAGGAAATCATCGTGTGTTGCCGCTGGGGCACGGTAGGCGACAAGCAGATGTTCGGTTTCTTCGGGTCCTTCGACGATGACGCGCCGCTCGCCCTGTTGGATTGGTTCTGTACGTACCCTCAAGACTGGGGGGTTCCCTGCTTCCATGTCGCCGTAGGCTGCTTCCACCCGCTTGAGCATGTCTTCACAGTCAAAATTCCCAGCGATGGCTAGCACGGCATTGGCAGGAGTGTAATGCCTGCGATAGTGTTGGTAGAGGTCTTCCCGCGTCATGGTTTCAAGGTCGACCATGTCGCCAATCACTTCGTGATGGTAGGAATGCACTCGGAATGCTGCCGCCTGAACTTCCTCAGAAAGGCGGAAGCTGGGGCTGTTTTCATGCCCCTGCCGCTCGGAAATAATCACCGTGCGTTCGGAGTGCACTTCTTCAGGATCGAAGCGGCTGTTCCGCATGCGGTCCGACTCAAGGTCCAGCGAAAGCTGGATCCGATCTGCCGGCATCGTCTCATAGTACGCGGTCCAGTCCAGCCATGTGTAAGCATTCCAATAGCCGCCATCTCGCGAGATCGATCTATCCAATTGGCCGGATGGAAACCGATCGGTGCCTTTAAACTGCATATGCTCTACCCAGTGTGAGATCCCAGTGATCCCGGGCAGCTCGTTACGGGAACCTACACGGTACCAGACCCAGCTGCTTGCCACAGGCGCAGTGTGCACTGCTTTGAGGCGCACCTCCAGACCATTGGACAGCCTGGTAAACAGCATGCCTTGACCAGCCTTCTGCATCGCTTTAATCCTTTACGGGTTCACCATTCGGCCCATACCCACGGCCGACGCCGCGATAGCTAAAGCCCATCCTGCCCATCATGTCCGGTTCATAGATATTCCTGCCATCGACGATGATAGGGGTTTCCATCACGTCATGAATACGATTCATGTTGAGATGCTTGAACTCATTCCACTCTGTGCAAATCAAGAGCGCATGACTGTCTTGAGCAAGATCATAGGAATTTTCTGCCATCTCCACATCTGGAATCAATTCCTTAGCGCCAGGCATCCCAACGGGATCATACGCCCGAACATGAGCTCCCTCAGCCAATAATTTCCTGGCGACATCCAGCGCAGGTGCTTCACGCAGGTCATCGGTGTCAGGCTTGAAGGTCAAGCCCAGAATGCCAATCTTCTTGCCTTCCAGCTCACCGAGGACTTCCCGGGCTTTCTCCACAAGCAGGCTTCGGCGATCTGCGTTGATCTCCATCACGGCATGCAGCAGCTGAGGATGGCGTCCCTGCACAGTGGCCATATAGGTGAGGGCCTTCACATCCTTGGGGAAGCAGGATCCGCCGTAGCCGAGGCCGGCATCCAGGAAGCGGTTACCAATTCGGGGGTCATAGCCCATTCCACTAGCCACTTCTTTGACATCCGCCCCCAACGCTTCGCAGATATTGGCAATTTCATTAATGAAGGAAATTTTTGTCGCCAAGAAGGCATTCGAGGCGTACTTAATCATCTCCGCTGTGCGGAGATCGGTGATCACAATGGGCGCCCGCAACGGGAGATGCAGCTGTGCCACCTTTTCGGCTGCATCTTCATCCAGGGATCCAAGCACCGTTCGAGCCGGGTTCATGAAATCGGCAATGGCGGACCCTTCCCGGAGGAATTCCGGGCATGACACAACCGAGAAGGGGATCGGTGAGGGCTGATTGCGGCGGATGATATCCGCCACCCAGTCACCTGTCCCAACTGGAACGGTCGATTTGTTGATAACAATCACCGGTGACGACATGGATTTCGCAATCGTTTCGGCTGCGCTCTGCACATATTTCAAATCCGCCTCGCCATCCACGCCTGATGGGGTTCCCACGGCGATGAACACAAACTCAGCATCCTTCAACGCATCAGCGTAGACCGTCGTGAAATGTAGTCGTCCCGCAGCCGCATTGCGGGTGACCAATTCTTGGAGGCCGCGCTCATAGATGGGCATGATGCCGTCTTTGAGATTTTTGATCCGTTCCTCATTGATATCGAGCGCGGTGACATTGTTCCCGAGATCTGAAAAACACGCCGCGGTCACCAGGCCAACGTACCCGACGCCGATCACTGTGATATTCTTCACGACCCTTTCCCTTCATTCCAGTTCGAACGTAGCAGGACTGCCGGAATAATACCATGCCAACCCGCTTGGCGACTATATCGTAGAAGGTCACATCTACTCAATGACACCCAGCACTTGTCGGACAAAGGGGGGGATCGTACACTTGCGATTAATTATGATAAACCTTATCCTTATATGAAGAATGCGGGAAGGTTCAGAAGGAGAGCAGTATGCAAATCACCCGGCAGGCGGATTATGCGGTCCGCGCAGTTCTGTTCCTTGCAGCTCAGGAAGATGATGAGCGATCGCCAACCAACCGTATCGCGCTTGAAGAGAAGATCCCACCTTCCTTCCTTGCCAAGATCGTATCTCAGCTGTCGGTTGCCGGGATTGTCAGCACCTCACGCGGCGCTCACGGCGGCGTGTCCCTCGCCCGCTCTGCTGAGGATATTTCTCTCCTGGAAGTAGTCGAAGCCATTGACGGACCCATCACCCTTAACGACTGCGTCATCGATCCGGATTCTTGTGCCTTCGGAGACGAATGCCCTGTACACGACATCTGGGTCGATGCCCAGCGGGAGCTGGTTTCACGGCTGGAAGCCACGCATTTTGACTCCCTGGCAGCCAAGTACCGCCAAAAAGCCAGAAACTGAACATGCAGTGAGGCATCGCTAACAACCCCGGCGGTCGAGCATCGCCGGAGTTGCACTTTCCTTCGTTTTTTGGCACAGTATGTACAGGATGGAGGAAGTCTGATATGGCAACGGGCATACCGGTTTCCCGAGACCTTGTGTTTGTGCTCAAATCCGGCGAAGTGGTATTCGACTGGGGGAACAACCGCGTGCAGGACATCCTCACCGGTGATTTTCTCCCCTTCCAGGAAAGTGATTACGGCCGCAGCGTGACGGACGCCGACCTTGATGCGCTCAAAAACAATGCCCGCGTCGACCACTACGACAACCGCGTCGTTTTCCTGCGCCCCCTTCCGGAACCCCCGCGCAAGACCATCGAGTGATGCTCGGCCATCCCCAATCCTCGTCGCCATCCGCCTGATTTGAATGTGTATCTCCTTCGCCGTATAATGAAATTGTTCCACAAGGATGGCATGCGTGCAGCGCGCCTCGAACATCGCAGAATGGTTTCACCCTGCCAGCCTTGAGTTGGGAAAACCTCTTGAGAAGACTGCTTCCAGAGCAGCCCTCACCACATCCTGAAACCGTTACTGGAGGATTCCATGGCTTCCCCTCGTCCTGTTCAAGCACCAAAGGGTGCCAAGCTGACCTGTAAATCCTGGCTTACCGAAGCCGCCTACCGCATGATCCAGAACAATTTGGATCCCGAAGTCGCTGAGCGGCCTGACGATCTCGTCGTCTATGGCGGCCGGGGTCAGGCTGCGCGCAACTGGGACTGTTTTGAAACGATTCTGGAAACCCTGAAGCACCTCGACGATGATGAAACCTTGCTTATTCAATCCGGCAAACCCGTGGCTGTTTTTCCCACACACCCCGATGCTCCCCGTGTGCTGCTGGCCAATTCCAACCTGGTGCCACACTGGGCCACGCAGGAGCACTTTGATGACCTCGCTGCGCAGGGCTTGATGATGTACGGTCAAATGACCGCCGGATCCTGGGTCTATATCGGCACCCAGGGCATCCTTCAGGGTACCTACGAAACGCTTGGTTCGCTCGCCCGCAAACGTGGCTGGGATTCGCTAAAAGGGAAGTTCGTGCTTTCAGCAGGTCTCGGTGGCATGGGTGGCGCACAGCCCCTTGCCATCACGATGAACGAGGGTGTGGCCTTGATCGTGGAGGTGGAGCCATCCTATGCACAGCGCCGCCTGGAACACCGCTATGTCGAGTATGTTGTCGATGATCTTGATGAAGCGCTTCAGCTCGTCCAGGAAGCGGTCGATACCGGCATCCCCCGCTCGATCGGCTTGATCGGCAACGCTGCGGATGTTTATCCAGAGCTCGCCCTGCGAGGGGTGACCCCGGATGTCGTCACCGACCAGACACCCGCTCACGATCTGCTCTCCTATGTGCCGCATGACATCTCACTCGAAGAAGCTTATGCGCTGCGCGAGAGCGATCCCAAAGCCTACACTCGTCTGGTGTTGAAATCCATACCCCGACACGTGGAAGCCATGCTCGCCTTCCAGCGCCAGGGCGCCGAGGTGTTTGATTATGGCAACAATATCCGTCAGCGCGCCTTCGACGAAGGTGTTGAGAATGCGTTTGATTTCCCGGGCTTCGTGCCTGCGTATATCCGTCCTCTCTTCTGCGAAGGCAAAGGGCCCTTCCGCTGGGTAGCGCTTTCCGGTGATCCAGAAGACATCTACCGCACGGACGAGAAAGTGTTAGAGCTGTTTCCAGAAGATGAACACCTCCGACGATGGATCGACATGGCCAAAGAGCAGGTTCATTTCCAGGGTCTGCCATCGCGCATCTGCTGGCTTGGATATGGGGAGCGAGCGAAAGCCGGACTGGCGTTTAACGAGATGGTGGCAGAAGGTACGCTGAAGGCGCCCATTGTCATCGGACGGGATCATCTCGACGCAGGCTCCGTTGCCTCCCCAAATCGCGAGACGGAAAGCATGAAAGATGGCACGGATGCTGTTAGCGACTGGCCCCTCCTCAATGCCATGCTGAATGCGGTCAACGGTGCAACATGGGTCTCCTTCCATCACGGTGGAGGTGTGGGAATCGGCTTCAGCCAGCATGCGGGGCAGGTGATTGTCGCCGACGGAACGCCGGAGGCAGCTCGTCGTTTGGAGCGAGTCCTCAACGGGGATCCGGGATTAGGCATTATCCGCCATGCGGATGCGGGCTACGAACAGGCGAAAGAGGCTGTAAACCGGCACCATCTCAAGGCGCCCATGCTGCGCTAAGCCAGCATTTGAAAGCCCCACCGCCAGTCCGAGCGCATGGTAGGTGGCTTTTCCAACTCTGAGATCAAGAGGAGTGATGGCATGAAAGCCGATGTCCTTATCCACTCAGCAGCACAAGTCCTCACGATGGAGAGTGGCCCACAGCGCGGCCAGCAGCTCGGCGATTTGCACATCATCAACAATGGCGCTGTTGCATGCCGCGACGGCTTGATTGTCGCCACTGGTAGCTCCAAGAAACTGCGTTCCGCAGTCAAAGCCAGGCATGACGTCGACGCATCCGATCAGGTGGTCATGCCGGGTTTCGTTGATCCCCATACACACGCGCTATGGGTTGGCGATCGTGCGGATGAATTTGAACGACGTGTTGCTGGCGCCAGCTACATGCAGATCATGCAGGCCGGGGGCGGTATCATGGCCTCTGTGAGAGCATGCCGGGAAGCCTCGGTGAAAAAGATGGTCAGGGAAACGCGCCCGCGCTTGCAGCGCATGCTCGCCCATGGCACCACTACGATGGAGGTGAAAACGGGGTATGGGCTCGACATAGACACCGAACTGCGCATGCTCAGAGCTATCATCCAACTTGATGAAGAAGGCCCATGGGAGCTCGTACCGACCTTCCTCGGTGCCCACGCTGTCCCTGAGGAATACCGGGACAAGCCGGAGAAATACACCAACTTCCTTTGCACGCGCGCGCTGCCTGCGATCCGCGATGAATGGGCTTCCATCGCTGGCTCACGACCCCTGCCCTTTGTAGACGTATTCTGTGAAACAGGCGCCTTTAGCTTGAAGCAGTCCCGTGCGATTCTGGAAAAGGCACGCGAGCTTGAATTCCCATTAAAGATTCATGCGGATGAATTCGACGGCTTGGGTGGGACCGGGCTTGCAGTGGAGCTGGAGGCTTCGTCCGCTGATCATCTCGTCTGCACACCGAATGCGGATATCGCTGCGCTGGGAACCTCGGACACCGTTGCCGTCTCGCTGCCCTGTACCCCCTTTGGCCTCGGTCATAGCGACTACACACCCGCGCAGGCGATCCTCAGTGCAGGGGGCATGCTCGCCCTCGCCTCGGATCTCAACCCGGGGACTGCATGGTGTGAGAGCATGCAGTTTGTCATCGCGCTGGCATGCCGCTATCTCCACCTTACCCCAGCGCAAGCTATCGTCGCTGCCACGATCAACGCCGCTGCTGCGCTCGATCGTGAGGATGTGGTTGGAAGCCTTGAACCCGGCAAGCAGGCGGACATCCTCATCCTGGGCATCCCCGACTTCCGCCATCTCGGCTACCGCTTTGGCACCAATCTTGTCAACAGCGTATTCAAACGCGGGGAGCAGATTGTCTGAAGACATACAACGACACATCCGGCGTTGCTTGCTGGATGTGTCGTTGCCTCGATGGTTAATCAGGCTTCTTCTGGGATCACAATCCAGCAAATCAAGTAGGCGAGCAATCCCGGGATTCCTCCTGGAAGACACGCCAACACAAACAGCAGCCTGAAGACCACGGGGTCAATCTCAAAATACTCACCAAGCCCACCGCACACACCGGCAACTCTCCGGTCAGACAGTGACCGCTGAAGTTTTCGTACATCCTGCTCACTCATAACAACCTCCATGGGTGTTCGTCATCGTCTACCTGACCTGCCCGGCCCTTCCAGCAGCCCGTGACGGACCGGCAGGTCAGGTGGATCATCTCTCACCCACCTATACGGACTCTGGGTGAGTTTGGTTGCAAAAAGCCCCTCCCGAAAGGGAGGGGCTTGCTGTTTCGACCGTCCTGTTGTTTAGTAACCCATCGGCGGAGCTGCCGGGGCTGGCGGTTCCGGTTCGGGGACATCGGTGATGAGCGCCTCGGTGGTGAGGATCATCGCAGCGATGGAGGCGGCATTTTCCAACGCGCCCTTGGTGACTTTCGCTGGATCGATGATGCCTGCTTTGACCATGTCCACATACTCACCCGTGATCACATCATAGCCGATGGCATCGTTCTTCTTTTCCTTATGCATGCGATGGACGGTTTCAGCGATCACAGCGCCGTCCTTGCCAGCGTTCTCAGCAATGCCATGCATGGGGATGGGAAGCGCTTTGCGCACGATCTTGACACCGGTGTTGGCATCCTCGTCTTCCATCTTCATATCTTCGATGGCTACGAGTGCGTTCAGCAGCGCCACACCACCGCCGGGGACGATGCCCTCTTCCACGGCCGCACGCGTTGCGGACAGCGCATCCTCAACACGATGCTTCTTTTCTTTGAGTTCAGTCTCTGTTGCTGCACCCACGCGAATGACGGCAACACCGCCGGAGAGCTTGGCCAGCCGCTCCTGCAGTTTTTCACGGTCATAATCACTGGTGGATTTATCAATCTCGACCTTGATTTCCTCGATGCGGCCCTTGATGCGCTTGCTGTCACCCTGGCCTTCCACAATGGTGGTATCTTCCTTGCTGGAAACCACCTTGCCGGCCTTACCCAGATCGTTTACGGTGACCGATTCAAGCTTGCGACCAAGTTCTTCAGTTATGACGGTGCCGCCGGTCAGGATGGCGATATCCTGCAGCATGGCCTTGCGGCGATCGCCGAATCCAGGCGCCTTCACCGCGAGAACATTGAGCATGCCCCGCAGCTTGTTGAGCACCAACGTGGCGAGCGCTTCACCGTCGATATCCTCGGCGATGATGACCAGGTCGCGCTTGCCAATCTGAACCAGTTTCTCAAGGATGGGGACGATGTCCGTGGCGGCGGATATCTTCTTGTCATGGATGAGAAGGTAAGGTTCCTCAATCACGGATTCCATACTCTCGGAATCAGTCACGAAGTAGGGTGAAATGTACCCGCGGTCAAACTGCATACCTTCCACATACTCGGTTTCGAATTCGAGCCCCTTGGACTCCTCAACGGTAATGACGCCGTCCTTGCCGACCTTGTCCATCACCTCGGCAATCAGATCGCCAATTTCCTTATCCTGAGCGGAGATGGCAGCGACAGAGGCAATTTCCTCTTTGGTCGTGACATCAATCGCCTGTTTGGAGATGGCTTCTGCGACGGCCTTGGAAGCCTGCTCGATGCCACGCTTGAGCAGCATGGGATTCGATCCGGCAGCGAGGCTCTTCAACCCATCTGTGACCATGGCATGCGCCAGAACGGTCGACGTGGTCGTGCCGTCGCCGGCGATGTCGTTGGTCTTGGTCGCTGCTTCCTTCAAAAGCTGAGCGCCCATATTCTCAAAGGGATCCTCTAGTTCAATTTCCTTGGCTACGGTCACACCGTCGTGGGTAATTGTGGGGGATCCAAATTTGCGATCCAGCGCGACGTTTCGGCCTTTTGGCCCCAGCGTGGTAGCGACTGCATTCGCAAGCACATCAACGCCCGCCTTCAGTTTTCGGCGTGCATCCTCGGAAAACTCTAATTGCTTTGCGGCCATAATGATCTAACTCCTCTTTTCAAAATCGGAAGATAAAGGTGTTTCAATGGTCTTACTCTTCGATGATGGCGAGGATGTCACTTTCGCGAAGGATGAGATGCTTCTCGCCGTCAATCTTGATCTCGGTTCCACCGTACTTCGCAAAAAGAACGTGATCCCCAACACTCACGTCCATTGCCTGACGATCGCCCTTCTCGGTGCGGGCTCCAGGACCTGTGGCCAGCACTTCGCCCTTCTGGGGCTTTTCCTTCGCCGTCTCTGGAAGCACGATCCCACTGGGGGTCACTTCCTCACTTTCCAACGGCTTCACCAGAAGTCGATCTGCAAGGGGTTTAACGTTAAGCGACATTCGGGTCCTCCTGTATTCAGAAATCGATTTTAGATGTCGGTTCTTGTCTCTTTTAGCACTCTGCGTAGTAGAGTGCTAAGACGCTTTGTTAGTTTACTCAAGGTCAATCAAGCTGTCAAGAGGAAAGCGAAGCGGGGCTTCGTCTGGGGCTTATTCTTCTGGAGCGCCGATCTCACCGCGGCAGATCGCGCGGTTTTCGGCCACAATCTCAGCCACGATTGGATCGTCTCCGTAAAGGGCCATGAGGTCCTGGAAGACGCTTTCAGCACGCTCGCAGGAATTCGGGTATTCTTCCGTACCGTCATACGCGGCCAGGACGGACCCATAGGTGTAGTAATATTCCAGGCTCAAATCGCTAAGAGGGAGACCGACCACTTCCGCACCATAAATCGCATACGTCTCCGGCTCTTCTTCGCATAGCAGCATACCCAAATTGCAGAGCAATTGCCCATTTTCTTCTGGTGTACAACCTTCTACAGCACACTTGAGAACCGGGATCGCACTCTCGTAATTGCGTGCACGGAAATAGACAATGCCAAGCTGGCCGTAATAATCCGCGTTGGATGGGCTGATAGCAAGGGCGCGTTCGATGTTGATTGCGGAGATGAAGAACTCACCCTGCTGAGCATACGTCCGGCCAATCGCAAGGTAAGGTGTGGGATCATCGATCCCAAGCTGGTCGTTGGTCCGGGCGGCGATATCGAAATATTCCAGCGCGCGGTCGTAATCAAGCAAGCGACGATAGTTGGCACCGATGCGGATATACAGGAATGTAAGATTCGGGCTGATTTCCGCCGCATTGACATATTCATTAATGGCGCTCGCATACAGACCGTAGTTTTCAAGGACGGTGCCATAGACGCGATGGACATCCATATCATAGGGGTCGGTGTTCTCCGTGCCCGCAATGGCCTCCACCGCCGCCTGCGCGATATCCAGCGCCTGAGCGAAGCTCTGTTGGTCGACAAGCACCTCTGCATAATAAGCAAGCGCAAGCTTGCTATTGGGGTCAAGCTGACGTGCGCGAACTGCAGCAGCTTCCGCTTCATTCAGGAACTGCTCTCGGCGATTTACGTTGCGGATAATCGTTGATGGGGAGATGCTCACCGAGCGCCCGCCGATGGTCCAGGCATCCTCGCCAATCACTTCAATCACGCCCGAGAAGGCAACCTGTCCCTCCTCAGCCACCTCTTCTGCCCCGGCCTCAGCTGTGTCTGCTGGCTCGATAATCCGAGCCGACATTTCGCCGGAGTCGTCCATCATCGCCTGGACATAGACGAAATCGCCTGGAGTCAGCGCTGTGCGGAATTCCGCAGCTGCAGACCAGTCATAGACCAGTGCCCGAACAGCCTGAGCAAAGGCATCCTCGGGATCCGCCGTGATTCCGGCTTCAATGGAGGCGCGCGCCTCGGCAAGCCTGGCGATGCGTTCTTGCGCTGTCGGGAGCAGATCGCTCGAATATACCTGGATGCGCGCCAGGTCAGCCCATAACCGCGCATCGCCCGGATTGAGTTCGGTAGCACGCTGATACGCCGTGATGGCGCGTACGAGGTCGCCCGCCGAGAAATGGGCTTCGCCTTCGGCAGCGTAGGTGAGGGCGGTTCGTGTGGGCGTTGGCGTGGGAAGAAAAAGCGGTTGGACCTGTCCACTTTGCTGAAGCTGAATAAGCAGTAGTCCTCCGATGATAAACGCAATCAAAACGGCGATCCGTCCCAGACGATTGCCGCCGCTGCCTCCTCCCAGTTCCAGTCGATCGCCGGACAAATTCACGTGGAGGCCTCAGGGTTCCGGGGTGGGAGTGGGTGTTTCAGCTTCAGGGATGAGCGGTTCCTGGGCACAGAGACGCAGGCCTTCCTGTGCATTGAAGACCGCAATCTCATTATCCGGCACTCCTCTGATAAGCACCTCAAACACCGGCACAGCTTCATCACAGCGGCTTGTCCGAGCGAGCGCCAGGCCATAGGTATAGTAGAACTCAATCACACGCGAGTCGCCGGGGTCGAGTTGAACGCCCTGAACGGAACTTCCATCTTCCGCAACGCCGCCCGTAATGGCAAGCTGAAGCTGGGCAATCGCTTCATCATACACATTATTGTGATAAAACATGCGACCAAGGTTGCCGTGAAGACGGGCGTTGGTAGGATCGAGGTCAACGGCATCCTGTGCAAACTGGCTGGCTTTCCCGAATTCGCCCACGCTGGCATAAGCCTCGGCAACGAGAATGAGCGGCTCTGTGCTTGTCGGCGCCAGCGCAACAGCGTTGAGATAGTTGTCTACCGCCGATTCAACATCCCCCAGCGCCCTCATCATCGTCCCAAGATCGATGTAGAGGCGCGGCAGGTTGGGATTGATCTGGCGCGCAATCTCATACGACTCCACCGCCAGTTCATAATTGCCCGTCATCTCCCACACGTATCCCAGGGCGCGATGTGCCTCCAACAAACCTGGATCCAACTCCACCGACCGCGAGGCAGCCTGCAGCGCGTCCTCATAGGCATTGATGTTGTTGTCAATCAGCACTTCAGCGTAGTAAGCATAGATGAGGGGGGCGCTGGGATTCAACTCAAGCCCGCGCTCCACCGAAGTCAGCGCCGCCGTCAACAGCTGCTCTCGTTCAAGAGGATCTGCCATTTGGCCAGCCCGGAAATCGAGTGCCCAGCCCAAGACGCCATGGGCGAGGGCGTCATCCGGGTTAAGGACGAGCGCATCGCGGGCTGCCTGCTCAGCTTCTTCATACTTGCCGGCAAACACACGCACTCGCGCAAGGTCAATATAATACGCCGTCTCACGCGGTTGGATAGCGATGGCTTCAAGATAGGCGAGCTCAGATTGATATAACTTTCCCGCTTCAAACAGGCTTTCTGCTTCCAGAATGTACGAAGCCGGGCTGCGGGTGGCGGTTGGAGTCGGAACAAACAAGGGCGGGACAGAAGGAACGTAGATCCGCCAGAAATAGGAGACTGCGGCGATGAGTACAACAAGCAACAGAATGCGCCATGGTCTGGAGCGACGTCGTCGTTTTCGTAGATTCCAATTACTGCCATTCAGGTACATATCGCCGTCATTTCATTCCTTTTCATGCGGGGAAGACTGCATGGGCATCTTACCATCCGTGAAAAGTGAGCGTCAAGCCAGCCGCAAAACGCTTATCAAACTCTCATCATGCGGTACCACTACGCCTTATGGATAGGACATGGAAGTAGGGTATAATCGCCCCCATGAACACAGACAACGAGCAGGTACCTGTCGGAGAAGAATCCACACCTGCAGATGCAACTCAACCCATTCCCGTCGAAAGCACGCCAGAAGAGCAACCTTCAGAGAAGCCGTCGCGCCGGCGCTGGATCTATTATGTCCTCGGTTACTTCGCTCTGCTCCTCGTGGCGGGTGGCATTGCCTTCCTTCGCGGGAGGCAGCTCAGTCGCGCCGAACGCATTTCCCAGGTGAGCGCGTTTATTGAAGAGCAATTTGCGCTGGGGGTTGCTGACCTAGAAGCCGGACGGTACTTCGTGGCCCGCCAGCGTTTCGAAGCCATCCTCCTGCAGGATCCCGACTATCCAGGTGCCGAACAACGTTTGATTGAAGCGCTCGTGGAACTCGATGTCCCCACGCTCACACCCACACCATCCCCGAGCGCGACGCCCGATCCCTCCCCGCCCGACCAGCTCTTCGCCCAGGCCGAGGCCGCCATTGAGAGTGAAGACTGGGACCTGGCTGTCGATAAGCTGCTCGCGCTGCGCGCGAAAGATTCGAGCTACCGCGCTGTAGATGTTGATGGATTGCTTTTTACTGCGCTGCTGAATCGGGGCATGGAAATGATCGCCCAGGGGTTAATGGAAGAGGGCTTGTACGAACTGAGCCTCGCTGAGCAATTTGGCCCACTCGGCCGTGACGCGCTGTTCCGCCAATCGCTAGCCGAACAATATCTCCTGGCGAACAGCTACATGGGCATCAACTGGGCTTCTGCCGCCGAACTGTTCGGCCCCTTGTGTGAGCAAGGTGCGACGACGGATTCTTGCTTCAAATATGCCGAAGCCGCATGGGAATACGGTGATCAACTTTGGGATGCCTCAGATCCGTGTGGGGCGAGTGGCCAATACGAAGGTTCCATGCAGGCTAACCCGAATGACCTGCTGCAGCCGACAGCCACCCGAGCGGCGAACGCATGCGCCACGGCTACTGCACCTCCACCACCTCCACCTGTGACCGAAACACCAACGGGAACCCCGGAGGGACTTCCAACCGAAACACCCAGCCCCACCCCGGATGGTGGATGAGCCACCCCGCCGGTTGAGCGTACCCGATCTGCACCCCGTTCAAGCAGCCTGTCTTAAGGTACAATGATGGACCAATTCTGCCCATCACGAGGATGCCTTGTTTGACATTGTCTTTCTTGGAACGTCGGCTTCTGCGCCATCGGTTCATCGCGGACTGACCTCCCAGGTCGTCAGCTATCGCAACCGCCGATTCATGATTGACTGTGGCGAAGGCACCCAACGGCAAATTCTTAAATCGGGCACCGGTTTCCGGCGCCTGGACAGCATCCTCATCACCCACGGTCACCTTGACCACATCCTCGGCCTCGCCGGATTGCTATCGACCTTCTCACGCTGGGAAGCAATTGAAGGTCTCGACATCTATGCCGGCGAATGGGCCATGGAACGCATCCATGATCTCATTTTCGGGGTGGTGCTGCGGGGAGCGCGTCCGCTTATCGACATCCAGCTGCACATCATCAAACCGGGCATCCTCGTTGAAGATGAGTCGTTCAAGCTGACTGCTTTTCCAGTCACCCATCGCGGTCCCGATTGTTTCGGCTTTGCCTTCGAGGAAAAAGCTCGCCGTCCTTTCCTCCCGGAGAAAGCCGATTCTCTCGGCATCCCGGTTGGTCCGGTGCGGCGCGACCTCGTGGAAGGCCAGCAGGTGACGCTCCCCGACGGCAGGATGATCGACCCCGATCAGGTGCTGGGCCCACCCCGCCCTGGTACACGCTTGGTTCACGTTGGAGACTGCGGGGCAACAGACAATTTGCGCCAGGTTTGTGCGGACGCGGACGCGCTTGTGATTGAAGCGACCTATATCGATGAAGATCAAGATCTGGCGAAAAAATTCGGGCACCTGACGGCGAAACAGGCGGGGGAACTCGCACAGGACTGCAACGTAAAAGATCTCTACCTGACCCATATCTCTCGTCGCTACCGGGAACATCAGATTCGGGAAGATGCCTGCTCCGTCTTCCCCAACACAACCGTGGTCCGAGATTTCGATCAGGTCACCATCCGGCGATCGGAATCCTGACCGCTCCCCTCTCAAGGCCAAACCTACGGCAGCAACTCCTCCAGCAGTGCTGGAAGTTCGTAAAGGTTCTGGATGACATCTCTCCTTCCAGCAGCCCCCCTCCAGCCTGATCGGTACCAGATGGCATGCAGCCCAGCATTGCGCGCCCCCAACACATCACTCTCGTAGCGATCTCCAACCATGACCATGCGGTCCGCCGGAAGCTGAAGCTGCTCGCTGACGGCTTCAAAAAATGAAGGGGAAGGCTTGTGATGCCCTGTGTTTGCGCAACAAAATACCGCATCGATCCATTGGAGAATCCGACCGCGTTCCAGTGCCTGGCGAATTTGATCCTCATTGGACTGCTTGGCATCCGTCGCCAGGACGATCGTCCAGCTCGGGTGCAGGCGTTCCAACACCAGGGCAGCATTGGGCATCAATTCAATTTCGGGCCACTCTATCATGGGTCCATCGTAGTGCGGAAAGACCCGCATCAACGTATCTCCCCAGTCGAAAAGAACCGCCCTTCCCAGTCTGGATTCTTCCCTTGCTTGCATCATTCCAACGACCCCCTTGCTGTCGGCCGAATGTGAAATCCATTATGCGACCCAGGTTTCTCCTGCTGAACATCAATCCCCACAACATCAGCCGCTGGTGGCCCATGCCCACACCATGCCAGCATATCCTTCACCGCATCCGCGCGTCCACAAAAAACCGCCTCGACACGACCATCATACAGGTTTCGAACCCAACCCGAAAGGTTCCAGCGTTCCGCCTGAAGCATGGTGTAGTAACGAAAACTGACTCCCTGGACCATCCCGGTGATCCAGACATGCATCTGCACATCCCCCACAGCCCACCTCGACTCGCTACAACCTCATTAAAGCAGACATCCACACAAAAGGAGGTGTGGATTACAGTCAGCTCACATTCTCAGGGGAGGAAACCAACAGCCGCAGCCGCATTGAACAGCAAGCCCGGAAGAATCCCCAGCAGCAAGACCAGCGCGCCGGTCAGCAAGATACTCGCTTCCAGCCATCCATCCAGGCGCAGACTGGGTTTTCCTTCCCGCATGTACATCATCACAATCACGCGCAGGTAGTAATAGGCGGAAATCAGCGAGGTCACAACGCCGACCAATGCCAGCCAGACGAGGTCAGCCTGCATGACAACACGGAACAGATAAAACTTGCCCATGAACCCGATGGTTGGCGGCAGTCCAGTCAGCGAGACCATGAATGCGGTCATGGCAATGGCAAGAACGGGGTTCGTGCGTCCCAGCCCGGCCAGGTCCTCCAGATCCAGGTTTTCACCCAGATGGGTTTCCATCGCCATGATCATGCCCCATGCACCAAGGTTGGTAACAGCGTAGGCTGCAACGTAGAACAACACGGCAGGGACGACCTGGACAGCGGCGCCCGTGTTGAGAGCGGCAGGGAATGCCATCAGCATATACCCGCCGTGTGCGATGCTTGAATACGCCAGCATGCGCTTGATATTGCGCTGACCGAGTGCCGCAAGATTCCCCCAGATCATGGTCACAGCAGCGATGGCCATCACCGCCGGAGCCCATATGCCTGCCAGCGCAGGCAAGCCCATCATGAACACCCGAAGCAGCGCCGCGAAACCGCCTACTTTCGCGCCAACAGCCATAAATGCGGTAACTGCGGTAGGTGCCCCCTGGTATACATCCGGCGTCCACATATGAAACGGAACCGCACCAACCTTGAAACTCAAGCCCGCCAAGACGAGCAGGGTTCCTGCAAGGAGCAAGCGGCTTTCCACCAATCCAGGCGCTCGCTCTGCAAGGAGACTGAGATTGGTCGTCTGTGCCGCACCAAACATCAGCGCAATGCCATACACCAGGAACCCGGTCGCAAAGGCGCCCAGCAGGAAATACTTCAGCGCAGCTTCTTCCGAATCCTCACGCGGCCGCGCCAGCCCAGCCAGGACATAGAGCGGAATGGAAAACAGTTCCAAGGCGAGGAACACCATCACCAGGTCGCTGGCGGTCGTCATCAGCATCATCCCGCCAATGGAGAACAACATCAGCGCATAAAACTCACTGCGTTCGATAGCATGCGTTTGTAAGTAGCGGAACGCCTGGGCTATGGCGACAAGCCCGGCAAGCAGGATGACGACCTGCAGGAATACCGCATATCGATCCCCCATCACCATCCCATCGAAACCTGTACGATCCGTTCCGGCATCGAACAACACCACCAGGAGCGTGGACAGGATACCGGCCGCAGCGAGGGAAGCCGTCACGGCTTTATGCCCGCGGGGAACCAACAGGTCGGCCAGAAGCGTAAGGATGCCCCAGACGAGCATCACCAGGACCGGGAGAAGAGAAAGCACATCAGGCAAGGTCATTTATCGCACCGCCAATGAAGCAGCTTGAAGCGTCTCTAACAGATGAGAGACGGATGGTTCCATAAGCTGGAAGAAAGGTTTCGGATACAGACCAATCCAGAAAATGAGGATCAGCAGTGGAACCAGCACGAGAATCTCGCGCGCAGTCATATCCTTCAAGCCCTTGTTCTCATTGTGGGTGACTGGACCGAGGAACATTTTCTGGAACATGGTAAGCAGGTAAATCGCGGCGAGGATGACACCCAGTGCACCAAAGCCTGCAAACAGCCAGGAGCCCAACGCCTCGGAGCCAAACGCGCCGAGCAGGATGGAGAACTCACCTACAAAACCATTCAAGCCAGGAAGCCCCATGGAGGACAATGCGACGATCAAGGTCAGCGTTCCATAAACCGGCATGATCTTCCACAACCCGCCGAATTGTTCCATGTCACGCGTATGTCGCCGCTCATAAATCATCCCGACCAGTAAAAACAATGCTCCGGTAGAAAGACCATGGTTAATCATCTGCAAAATCGATCCCTCAACCCCTTGAGGATTCAGGGCAAACAATCCCAACATGACAAAACCAAGGTGACTTACTGACGAGTAAGCCACAAGTTTTTTCACATCTCTTTGGGGGAAGCACACAGCCGCACCATAGATAATGCCAATCACGGCCAATCCACCCATCCACGGCGCAAACCGGACAGCTGCTTGCGGGAAGAGTGATAGGTTGAACCGCAGAAATCCGTAGGTGCCCATTTTCAGCAGGACCCCGGCAAGGATGACCGAACCTGCCGTCGGTGCTTCCACATGAGCGTCTGGAAGCCAGGAATGAAGCGGCCACATGGGCACTTTGATGGCAAAAGCTGCCGCGAAGGCAATAAATAACCAGGCCTGTATGTCGGGAGGAATCGCACCGCCTGCCATCAACTCGGGCAGGGAGAACGTTTCGAACTGAATTCCTAGCCAAAGGATGGCAAGCAGCATCAAGATGGATCCCGCCATGGTGTACAGGAAGAACTTGATGGCAGCATAGACACGGCGGGGACCTCCCCAGATGCCGATCAGGAAGTACATAGGAATGAGCGTGAATTCCCAGAAAATATAAAACAGAAAGAGGTCCAGCGCGAGAAAAACACCGATCATCCCCGTTTCAAGTAGAAGGAAGAAGACGAGGAACTCGCGTACACGCTCCGTGACCGCCGTCCACGTAGACAAGAGTGCAAGCGGGGTGAGGAAAGTGGTTAGAAGGACGAGGAGCAGGTTGAGTCCATCGACACCAAGGAAGTAGGAGATTTGTACGCCGGCGAGCTGGAACCAGGGCAGGTCGATAGCAAGCTGGATTCCCGACTCCAGCGTGTCAAAACGCAACAAAATGAGCAGAGAAAAGACAAAGGTAAGAGTCGATGCGATTAACGCGGTCCAGCGCATCGCATGCTGCTGCTTCCCCGGAAGCAGCAATAAGACGACCACTGCCAGCACCGGGAAAAAGGTCACGATCGTTAAGAGCGAATTTAAGTCAATCATCTGCCATCCTCTGCAAGCGTCAGACAAACAAAATGTAACTGACGAGTAAGATCATCCCGATGAACATCGATAAGGCATAGACTCGAACGTATCCGCTTTGCAGCCACCGCATGCGTTGAGAGAGGGCGTCCGTGATGCGAGCAAGCCACATGGCAACCGCATCGATAACCTTCAAATCAACATCATCCGCAAGCCATGCGGTTAACGCGCGGAATCCGCGTGCGATCACGCTGTCATGCAGCCAGTCATGCCAGAATGTCCAGTCCACCGTCTCTGCCAGCCATGTTGAAAGTGCGGCGTATGGCCCCACGATGAGGGTTGCGTACAGTTCATCGATCCACCACTTCTTCTCCAACGCCGTGAACACAGGCCCCAGCATGCGCCGCAGCGGGTCTTCCTCGCCCTTTTTCAACGGCGATCGCCCATAGAGCAACCAGGCAAAGCCAATCGCCAGCAGCGCCAGCGCTGTGGAAACTCCGGCCACGCTCATGCTGAAAGCCATGACGTGAATATCCCCAAGGGTGTGCTCCAGCCATGCCGTCAGGGTATGTAAACCGGGGAGATTCAAGCCGCCGCCTAGCGCTGCAAGCGCCGCGAGTGCGATGAGGGGAACCGTCATCACAGGCGGGTTTTCATGGGCATGCTCCGCTGCGACCGAACGCGGCTCTCCAAAGAACACCATAAACACCTGCCTGCCCATGTAGAACGCCGTGAGAAATGCGGCGGCCGTTAAGAGCAGGTATACAAGTGGGAACTCATGGCTTGCTTCAAGCAATATCTCATCTTTTGAGAAAAATCCGGCCAGCGGCGGAATACCTGCCAGGGCAAGGGCGCCTACCAGATAGACCGCAAAGGTGATCTTCATTCGTCCCCGCAAGCCCCCCATCTCACGCATGTCATTGGGATTGAAGTCCCCATGACCCCCCTCTTGTTGGTGAAGTCCATGCTCCACACCGAGGATCACCGAGCCGGCGGAAAGGAAAAGCAGCGCCTTGAAAAAGGCGTGTGTGACGAGATGGAACATGCCCGCCACGCGGGCGGCCACTCCTACAGCAGCCAGCATGAAGCCCAGTTGACTGATGGTGGAATACGCGAGGACTTTCTTGATGTCATACTGCCCCACGGCAATCGTCGCCGCGAATAACGCGGTGGAGGCGCCGATGAGGGCGACAACGTTTGACGCGCTTTCTGCTACCCCAAAAAGGACGGCGCTGCGCGCAATCATATAAATGCCGGCCGTGACCATGGTGGCCGCATGGATCAATGCAGAAACCGGCGTGGGGCCTGCCATCGCATCCGGCAGCCATACGAAAAGCGGGATCTGTGCCGACTTGCCAGTGGCGCCCAGAAGCAGAAACAGCGCGATGGCGGAGATCATCGCCGCCTGGGCCGGCCCTGCCGCTTCTACCCATGCATTCACCTGGTCAAATTGCAGCGTCCCGGCTGCCGTGAACATAAGGAACATGGCGGTGAGAAAACCAAAGTCCCCAACCCTGTTCACGATAAAGGCTTTCTTCCCCGCTACGGCGTTTGCAATGCCGCCTTCTCCCTTGTCATACCAGAAACCGATCAGCAGGTAGGAACAGAGGCCGACCCCTTCCCAACCCACAAACATCATCAGATAGTTATCCGCCGAAACAAGGATCATCATGGCTGCGACGAAGAGATTGAAGAAGACAAAGAAACGGGTGTAGCGCCCGGGATCACCTTGAATACGCACATCTTCGTGCATGTATCCGATGGCATAGATGTGAATCAACGCGCTCACACCGGTCACCATCAGCATCATGGTCACCGATAGCGTGTCCACACGCAGCGTCCAGCTCGTTTCCAGTTGACCGATCGAAATCCATTCCGCCACACGTACACTCGTGCCCTGGGGATGAACCTGCAGCGAAGCAAACTGCAGTACTGACACAGTAAACGCCAACCCCACTGCGGATGCAGCCACCACGCCAACAAAGCGTTCACCAAAGCGTCGACCAAACAGCATATTGATGATCAACCCCAGGATGGGGAATACGATGATCCACGGTGCCATCTGGAAGAACATGCCATTTGGAACGTCCATGAGCATTCGTTTACTCCCTACCTCATCCGCGAAGGGAATGTTCTTGATCGACGTCGATGCTGTGCCGGAGTCTGAAGATGGTCACGATCAGCGCTAATCCCACCGCCACTTCGGCGGCAGCAACGGCGATGATGAAAAACACCATCACTTGTCCGCCCATACCCACCTCTGAAGGCGAAATCGTGCGGGCAAAGGAGATGAGCGCCAGATTGGCCGCGTTCAACATCAACTCGATCGACATAAAGATAACGATGGCATTCCGGCGCACCAGCACACCCAGAACGCCAAGTACAAATAAAATGCCAGAGAGGGTCAGCAGATATTCAATCGGAATGGTCATGACGCCTCTTTCGGCTCATCATGCACGAGCAGGATGGCACCCACCATCGCAACCAGCAGCACAACAGAAGCGATCTCAAACGGCAGAATGTAGCGATCAAAGAGCGTCAACCCGATCGAGCGCGGGCTACCAAAACTGGCCCCAAGGTCCTGCAACATGACTGGGAATTCATACGTAGTGTGAAAGAACAAGATGTAGACCATCTCGGCCAGAAGTACCACGGAGAGGACCAGACTGACGGGTCGCTGCCAGGGCAAACCCGGCTCATCTTCAATGCGTTCTGCGCCCAGCAGCATGATCACGAACAGGAACAACACCATGATTGCGCCTGCATACACTGTGATCTGTACCATGGCGATGAAAGCCGCGTCGAGCAGCAAGTAGATCGCGGCGATGGCAAGGAAATTCAACACCAAAAACAAGGCGGAATAGATGGCATTGCGGCTTAAGAGCATACTCACCGCTGTTATCACCGCAACTGCACCAAAGGTCAGGAAAAGGATTAATTCAATGTTCATGACAAGATCCATATCCTATGCGAACCACATCGCGCCATCATATTGGATTATCCATATCGGGAATAGCACGGTCACAACTGCCTGGCTCCACCTTCTGAGGTGTGGGTTGCCCTCCCTCAGGCACGGGCTCAATTAAACGCTCCTTGGTGTATATTGCATCCCGACGCTCATAATAGGAAAGCTCGTAATCGTGCTTAAGCACGATTGCCTGTGTGGGGCAAGCATCCTCACAGTACCCACAGAATATGCAGCGAAGCATATTGATCTCATAGGTGCTGGCGTACCGCTCACCTGGCGAATAGCGCTCGTCATCACTGTTCTCCGAGGCTTCCACGAAGATCGCATCTGCCGGGCAAGCCGCAGCACAAAGCGCGCAGCCAATGCAGCGCTCCAGCCCATTGTCATAACGCTGGAGAACATGCCTCCCTTTAAAACGCTCCCGCACTGGGCGTTTCACCTCGGGGTATTGGTAGGTGACGGGCTTTTCAAACATGGTGCGGAAGGTCACCCACATGCCGCGCAGGATTTCAAGCGGATTCATCCATTATCCTCCAAGCACCACAACAGCAATGCCGGTCAGCGCCACATTCAGGAGCGCTAATGGCAGCATGCGCTTCCAGTTGAACCTCATCAGCTGATCATATCGAAACCGGGGCAACGTCGCACGGATCCAGATCATCAGGAACAGCAGCGCGACCACCTTTGCCCCGAGATAGAGCGGGCCAAGCCACGGGAATTGCTCGACGAAGGGCCCCCAGTATCCGCCGAGGAACAACGTGGCTGTGATAAAGCTGACGGCAATCATTTTCCCGTATTCAGCCATAAAAAAGAGCGCAAATTTCATACCGGAGTACTCCGTATGATAACCTGCGACAAGTTCCTGCTCGGCTTCCGGCATGTCAAAGGGAGCCCTGTTGACCTCAGCCAACGAAGCGACGAAAAAGATGAAGAACCCAATCGGCTGCAGTACGATATACCACAACCCCTTTTGAGCATTGACAATGGCTTCGACGCTTAACGAGCCGGTGAGCAGAATCGGTCCTACGAACGCCAGCCCCAGTGCTAACTCATAACTCACCATCTGGGCTGAAGAACGAAGCCCACCCAACAAAGCGTACTTGTTGTTTGATGCCCAGCCGGCAATCACAATGCCATAAACAGCGATGGATGACACAGCCATGATGTAAAGAATGCCGATATCCACACCGGCGGCAAGTCCTTGCTCGTACGCGCCAAGTTGAGGTCCAAAGGGAACCACGGCCAGCAGGATAAGGGCGGGGATCACGGTTATTACCGGAGCGACAATAAACAATACCTTGTCCGCTCTGGCCGGAATGAGCTCCTCCTTGAAGATGAGCTTGATTCCATCCGCAACCGGTTGCAGCAGTCCCAGCGGACCTGCGCGATTAGGACCAACGCGCGACTGCATGCGTGCGAGCACACGGCGCTCGAAGTAGGTCAGGTATGCAAACCCACCCAGGATGATCACGATGATGATGATCGATTTGATCACCCATTCCACCACGAGCGCAATCGTCATGAGGGGTCCTCCTTCACCGCCGTCAATTCAACTGCTACAGGGAGGCGCAGCTTCCCAACAGCGTGAGGGACAAGCACGATACCTTCCGGCACATCCTCGTCAATCCGAACAACGGCGTGGAACTGTTGTGCGCCCCAACGCAGCTGTGCAGTTTCTCCTTGCGTGAGCGCTGCCCTGCCGGCATCAGACGGATTCATCTTGATGACATCCCCTTCCAGGCGCGAGTGCAGAATCGCCGATTCGAGTAGCAGCGGCTGCCGATCATAAAGGCGCGCAACCGGAACAGCAACAAGCGGGGCCTCGGGCAGTTCCTTCTTCACAGTGCCACTTGAGGCAAGCCTCTCGTCCCCTGTAGGGATGGTGGGTAATTGTACGCCAACGCCCTGCACATTTTTATACGCGGTGCCGCCGTAGTAGAGATCGTCACCGCCCACCGGCGGCCACTGCTCTGGCGTGTTATGCAGTTCAGACAGGGAGATACCCATGTAAGCTGGCAGCATCGACGCAATGTGCTCAAAAACCTCCGCAGCAGATGTCATTTTGTGCTGAATCTGGAGGGCTTCCAGTTCTGCGGAAAGAATTTTCCAATCGGGATGAGAGGTCCCTTGCGGCGCAATCACGGGGAAGAAACGCTGCACACGACGTTCGGCAGTGGTCATCGTACCGTCACGCTCAAACCGAGACTGGGCAGGCAGCACGACATCGGCCAGCCTTGCGGTTTCGGTGAGAAACAGTTCATGCACGATGACGAAGGTTTCATCCTCGAAGCTGGTCTGAAGAGAGGGATCGTCGCCAATGGGGTCGCAGGCCAGCACATACAGCAGGGATGCATCGTCCAGAGCATCACGCAGATCCCCGCCAACCGGCCTCAGCCCCATATCCCAGGCACCTTGTGTGTTGCCAGCTGACCAAACCGGCACGATGCCGTTGTTCGTTTCTCCCGGCTTGCCAACGGCTTTCAGCAATCGAGCACAAGCGGTCATGGTCTCTTGTGAGCCAGCCGGTGACAGCCCCTCGCCGCCGCAGAATATCACGAGACCTTCAGCCTGCTTCAATGCCGCCGCCGCATGGGAAAGCGCATCAATTGAACCGGCCTGCTCGACGTCTGCAAGCGATTGCACAGCCTCTGCTGCGCCCCCATATCGATAGCGAATATTGTGCGTGGCATACGCCGCAAGCCGTGTGGGGCGCGGGTTCACAAGAACCAGCTCCGCTCCCCGCTCCGCCGCAGCCTTGACTCGCAGCCACCAGATGGGTGCGGATTCATGCAGATCAGCCGCAACGACAACAACGGCATCCCCCTCCCCCAACTCGGCGAGGTTGCTGCCTGCGGAAAGCCCGTAGGCATCCATAAGCGTGCCCCCGCCCATGACATCATACAGCAGGGCTTCACCGCCCAGACCCTTCATCAGGGCTGTGAGAAGATAATAATCCTCATTCGACGCGTATCCCCCTGCCAGGCCTGCTGGCTTCTCACCATAGGTCTGCAAGCCATCCATGATGCGATTAAATGCCACTTGCCAACTAACCTCAACCAGTTCACCATCAATTCGCGCAAGGGGATGCCGCAGCCGGTTTTCACTTTCTGCATAGTGATACCCGAAGCGCCCCTTATCACAGAGCCAAATACCATTCACCGCCTCGTTCTGGCGAGGCATCACACGCTTGATGATTTCACGCCCGCCCGTTTTGACCTCACGACGTGTGTTTACCATGAGATTGCAGCCCACAGGGCAGTAGGTGCAGATGGAGGCGGATCGCCTCATTTCCCAAGGCCTCGCGCCAAAGCGGAAGTCCGCCGTGGTCAGCGCGCCGACCGGACAGATGTCCGTCGTATTCCCCGAGAAATAGGAATCAAAGCCAGGATGTGACGTAGTGATGATTTCCAGATTACGCCCCCGCTGACTGAATGCGATCACAGGATCGCCAGCCACTTCTTCCTGGAAGCGGACGCAGCGGCCGCACTGAATGCAGCGTTCACGATCGAGAAAGATGAGCGAGCCCAGGGGCACATGCTTCTCAGCCTTGTGTTTTTCCTCAAAAACAAACCGGCTCTCCGTGGAGCCGTGCTCCATCGTTAAGTTCTGCAGGGGGCATTCGCCACCTTTATCACAGATGGGGCAATCCAGTGGATGTGAGGTAAGCAGGAACTCGACCACCTGCTTTCGACCCTCAATCGCACGCGGACTATTCACGCGCACAACCCATCCGTCGTCTACCTTTGTCGTGCATGCCGTTTCCAGATTCGGACCGAATCGAATGACAGGGTTGCCGTCCTCATCGAGGACCGGCTTGCGCGACTCACGGTCAAGTTGTGGTCGACCAATCTCCACCAGGCACATCCGGCACATACCTGCGGGTTTGAGATGGGGGTGGTAGCAGAAGACAGGAATATCGATGCCGACCTTCTTCGCGGCTTCAACCAACAGGGTCCCGCGGGGCACCTCTACCTGCTTTCCATCAATCGTCAATGAAATCATGGGTTGCGTCATTGATCATCCCCATCCTGCACGTTGAAATCTTCCGGGAAGTGTTTCATTGCGGTGACCACGGCCATCGTTGAAAACTCACCCAGTGCACATAGGCATTTGCCCTGCATGCCTATGGCGACATCAAGCAGGAGGCTTGCGTCTTCCGGAAGGCCTTCATCGGCCGCAAGTCGGGATGCAATACGATCCATCCAGTAGGTGCCTTCCCTGCATGGTGTGCATTTGCCGCAGGACTCATGGCGGAAGAAATGAACCGTCTTGGCGACAAGCCAACGCATGTTCACGCTGTCATCCACGACAATCACCGATGCTGAACCCAGTTGAGAATCAATCGACGCAACCGCTTCATAATCCATTGGTGTGTCGAGGACTTCATCGGTGGCCGGAAGGATGGCCGACGAGGCACCGGCTGGCATAATGGCTTTTATCTTGCGTCCCGCTGGAATCCCACCGCCGTGCTCATAGATGAGCTCACGGAAGGTCGTGCCCAGCGGTAGTTCGTAGTTCCCGGGATGTTGAACATTCCCGGAAAGGGAGAAGATTTTTACCCCCGGGCTCCTCTCCGTTCCCATCGAGCGAAACCATTCCACCCCATGTTCCAGAATCGGCGCGAGGTTGGTGATGGTTTCGACATTATTGACAACTGTGGGTTTGCCGTAAAGGCCTTCGGCTGCGGGGAAAGGTGGGCGCAAGCGCGGCTGGCCGAGTTTCCCTTCAATGGATTCAAGCAACGCGGTTTCCTCGCCGCAAATGTAGGCACCGGCGCCAAGATGCACATGGACATCGAGGTTGAAGGATGTATTGAAGAGACCTTTGCCAAGAAGACCTGCATCATATAAGGCACCGATTTTGTCTTCCAGCAAGTGGGCGAGATCCCAGAACTCTCCGCGACAATAGACATAGGCTGCAGATGCCTTCGCCGCAAAGCAGCAAATCGCCAGGCCCTCCAGGAACTGATACGGGTTCCCTTCCAGGATTTCGCGATCCTTAAACGTACCGGGTTCGGATTCATCAGCGTTGGCAACGACATAGTGAGGGAAGACGTCGCGTGTGAGAAACCCCCACTTCACGCCCGTGGGAAACCCGGCTCCACCCCGACCACGTAAACCGGATGCGCGCACCAGGTCGAGCACTTCCTGGGGCTGCATACTGCTCACAACACGTTCCAATGTCTTGAAACCCCCGTGCTTTCGGTACACATCCAGTTGATCGAGATCGGCAATATCGCGATGCCGGAGAAGGATGTGCTCAGTCATGCGCCTCTCCTTCCCGCAACGCCTCGATGACGACCATCGCTTTCTCCACCGTCTGCCGTTCATGATAATGAACGCCATCCGGTGCCTGTATCTGAAACATGGGACCTTTATCGCAGCAAGCCAGGCACATCACCGGTTCAACCGAGAACAAACCATCCTCCGTGACCTCTCCAGGCTCCACGTTCAAGCGCTCGCATATCCCTGCCAGGAACTCCTCTGCGCCGCGCAAGGCGCAGGGCAAGTCAGTGCAAATCTGGATGCGGTATTTCCCACCCGGCTTGTCGCGGAAGAGCGTGTAGAACCCAATCAAGGAAGAAACCTGAGTGGGATCAAGCTCCAGGATGGCTGCGATTTCCTGCACCGCCGCTGTCCGAACGTAACCATCCTCCTGTTGGGCAAGAAAGAGGAGCGGCATCACGGCCGAGCGGCGGTGATCCGCAGGGTATTTTGCAAGGATCCGTTCGACTTCCATCTGATGCTTTTCAAGCAACAACGCTGATTCTCCTATCACCGGACCTCATCGGTCGACATCACCCAGAATTGGGTCAAGGCTGCTGATAATCGCCACGAGATCTGCAACAAGATGGCCGGGAGCCATATGCGGCAGTGCCTGCACGGCTGCAAAACTGGGTGTTCTAAAATGCACGCGATAGGGCTTCGGGCTTCCATCACCTTCCAGGAAACACCCCAATTCACCGCGCGGGGACTCAACGGCGACGAATACACTGCCGCCTGGCGCTGAATATCCTTCCGTCCAGAGTTTGAAATGGTGGATAACGGATTCCATGCTACGACCTAGTTCAGATCTGGGCGGCGGCACGAACTTTCGATTGCTGCTCCGGAATGGACCGGACGGGATCCGTGCGAGGGCTTGTTCGATAATCTTCACCGATTCCCTGATTTCCGCCATGCGTACCATATAGCGGTCGAACACATCGCCGGTTGTCCCGACGGGTACCTCGAACTCGAACTGGTCATAGGCAGAATAAGGCATCGCCTTCCGCAAGTCATAGGGCATGCCCGTCGCTCGCAGTAGAGGACCGGTCAGCCCGATGTCAAGTGCATCTTCGGGTGTGATGGCGGAGATGCCCTTGGTGCGCTGGAGATACAGCGGATTCTTGGTGAGGAGGGCATGATATTGATCCAGCCGACGTTCAAACCCGTCCAGGAACTGACGCACTGCAGCTTCAAACCCAGCTGGCAAGTCTCTCCACACACCGCCAGGACGGATGTAAGACGTCATCATGCGGGCTCCAGAAATCATCTCAAAGAGATCGAGGATGACCTCCCGCTCCCGGAAACAATATAAGAAGACCGACTGTGCCCCGAGGTCCAGCCCGTGGGATGCCAAGAAGATGAGGTGAGACGCGATGCGCTGGAGTTCGGCCAGCAGCACCCGTATCACCTGCGCACGCGGCGGCACATCCAGATCGACCAGCTTCTCTACCGCAAGGCAGTAGCAGAGGTTGTTGCCCAGGTTGTTGAGATAGTCCATGCGGTCCGTCATGACCAGCGCTTGTTCGTAGCGCTTGACCTCCATGTTTTTTTCAATACCCGTGTGGAGGAATCCAATATCCGGTATACAGCGCACGATAACTTCGCCATCCAATTCCAGAATGAGGCGTAAGACGCCATGCGTGCTCGGGTGCTGGGGTCCCATATTCAGCACCATTGTTTCACCCTCGTCCGCACGTTCAGAGAGCAGGTGTCTCAAATCATTTACACTGATTTCCATCTTCGATTCGAACATAGACCCTCTGCTAGTCTCTGGCAAATGTCTTGCGCAGGTTGACTTCATCAAAGTTAAACGTGAACTGCACTTCTTCCTCTCCCAGAGGATAATCCTTGCGCAGCGGATGTCCTTCCCAATCCCAGGGCATAAGGATACGCCGGAGATCGCGGCTCCCTTTGAATGTGATCCCAAACATGTCGAACACTTCTCGCTCATGTGCGTTAGCCGCGGGGAAAATCTGATCGATCGAATCGATCTCCGGATCCCCCGAATCGAGGGGCACGCGAACGGCGAGTATGACGTTATGGCTCATGCTCAGGAACTGATAGACGACATGAAAGCGGGGGGCTTTTGGCCAGTAATCAACGGCGGTCAAGGCAGCGAGGAAATTGAACTGCAGCTGGGGGTGGTTGCGCAAATGCGTAGCCACGGCCTTCATCACATCAGCTTGTAGCACCACTGTCCGTTGACCACGGAAGCTATACGATTCCACAAAGGAATCACCTGCCACTTCTTGTAAGGTCTTGACGGCGAGATCAAGGACGCTCACGTACATGCCTTTCTCCCGATACGGTAACGGGGGGCTACATTCAGGATTCTTGTGGGATCAAGGTCTCCTGGCTGACCTTCTCATACAGGGTGAGGATTCCATGGACCAGCGCTTCAGGCCTGGGCGGGCAGCCCGCAACATAGACATCGACAGGTACGATGGTATCAACACCGGGAACGACGGCATAGTTGTTGAAGACGCCTCCACAGGAACAGCAATCGCCCATTGCGATCACCCACTTGGGCGAGGGCATTTGATCATATAAGCGCCTGAGCACCGGTGCCATCTTCCGGCTCACACGGCCAGCGACGATCATCAAATCGCTCTGTCGAGGGCTGGCGCGCATCAATTCCATACCGAAACGGCTCATATCGTAGTCAGCAGACTCAGCGGCCATCATCTCGATTGCACAACATGCCAGCCCGAAAAGCATGGGCCACATGGCGCGCGTGCGGCTCCAGTTGACGACCTGCTCTAGCGTCGTTGTAACCACACCCATGTTGCCAAGTTTTTCCTCTACTCCCATTCCAGTGCTCCTTTTGCCCATGCGTATACCAGCCCGGCGACCAGGACTGCCAGGAAGATCCCCATCTCCACCAGACCAGATATACCCAGATCGCGCAGGATCACTGCCCATGGCAGCAAGAAGACAATTTCAATGTCAAACAGAATGAAAAGAACAGCAATGAGGTAGTACTGCACGCGCATTCGTCGCTGGGCAGTTCCATAGGGCTGCATGCCTGATTCGTATGGAGCCTGTTTTCGTTCTGATGGCTCGCGCGGCCCAAACAAATGCCCGATCAACACAACCAGAAAAGAAAAGCCTGTGGCAATGATGATGATGGTGGCGATGGGGAGATATTCAGCGGGCATACAACCCCTCCCAGGATGATCAGGCTATTGGGACAAGCATTATCCCAGAAACTAGCGCGTATTCTAGCACATGCGACACCAGCCAACAAACTGATGACCGAGAAAAACCAGTAGAGGGGGTAATTCTACGGAGGTGCGGTGCTCAGGAGAGGTAATCCCGCAGATGACGGCTGCGTGTCGGGTGTCTGAGTTTTCGCAGCGCTTTCGCTTCGATCTGGCGGATACGTTCCCGCGTGACTTTGAAGTGCTTCCCGACTTCTTCCAGTGTGTAGTCCTTGCCATCCTGGAGACCGAAGCGCATTTCCAGCACTTGACGTTCGCGCTCGGTGAGCACGGAAAGGGCACTCTGAACTTGTTCTTTGAGGAGTTCACGTGCGGCTGCATCGACGGGTTCGGGCATGGACTCATCTTCGATGAAATCCCCAAGCTGGCTTGATTCCTCCGCACCAACAGGCGTTTCCAGCGACATCGGTTCCTGCGCAATGCGGATGATGCGGCGGACTTTGGCCGATGCCCGGCGCCATTTACGCTGGTAGGTTTCATTGACGTCTTGTTCCGCCTCTATCGCTTTGCGGATTGCCCGGACCTCTTCTGGTTCGAGGAAGTCCATCTCCAGCGCCAGTTCTTCTGAAGTGGGTTCGCGTCCGAGCTTCTGCACCATCCCGCGCTGAATGCGCATGAGACGATTGATGGTTTCGACCATATGCACCGGGATGCGGATGGTGCGGGCCTGATCCGCAATGGCCCGGCTTATCGCCTGCCGGATCCACCAGGTGGCGTACGTGCTAAATTTGTATCCTTTGGCAGGATCGAATTTCTCTACGGCTCGGAGCAGGCCGATGTTCCCCTCTTGAATCAGGTCCAGGAATGCAATTCCCCGTCCCATGTAGCGCTTGGCCACAGACACCACCAAGCGCAAATTGGCTTTGATCAACGCGGACTGCGCCTCGTCCGCGAGTCGTTCAAGGTCCTCGCTTGTCGCTTCGAGCATTTCATCATCGCGAAGCCAGCGCTTAAAGGTGCGGGTGATTGGAAGGTCTTTCCCGCGTTCGAGGCGTTCCGCGAGGTTACCCTGCACATCCCCGGGAAGGCTGTAGAGAACAAGAAAGACCTCAATGCTGTTCCGGGCAACCTGCTCCCAGGCCGGATCCGACCCCCACAGGTCATTGTTCAGCCACGCCCGTAAATAGGAAACCGTATCGCTGCTCCAGGACTCGCGCAGATGGCATGCCTCCGCGAGAATGAGCGAGAGATCTGGCAAGGATTGGTCAAGACGTTCGGCGTCCTCGCACACGCGTTTCCAGGCTGTGCGCAGGTCATCATATTGCGCGAGATAAACGGCTTGAAGTGTGGCCGAATTTCGCCTGCGTGCTGCACGCCCTTCCTTTAGTTGTTCGCGCCGCCGGACGGCATCCATGCGAATGGAGAGCCACATCTCCTGATCAGACGATAGCAAATCCACCCGTCCGATCTCTTTCAGATAGAGCCGCACGGGGTCATCGCTCATCTCCACAGCCGAAGAAACCTTATCGGTGCTATCCGAGCTCTCCTCTTTCTTCTTAGAAAAGTCCGGCTCCACTTCTATGGCTTTGCCCTTGACCACATCAACGGGCTCCTCATCAGGCAGCACATCAGGTTCAATGTCCATATCAGGTTTGGCCTGCTTGCCGTCATCGTTTCCGGCTTGCTGCACGCTCATAACGTCCGTCCTGCTCCTACACCATACGTCCCGACTGTTTTCCCAAAGCTCGATCGAGGCGCTCCCGTTGGAGCATAATATCCTGAATAGGTTTCAACGCATGCACAGTGTCTTCCGCCGCACCTTCGTATGCCAACGCCTGTTGGAAGTGCAGCTCCTGAAGCCTTGCATCCAGTCTCCGTTTCCGCATATGGAGAAATCCGGAGAGAATCTCGCTGCGAGTGCGAGGCAGGCTGAAATCGACATCGCCTGCAACGGCTTCCACAGTCTGCGCCAACTCCAGCATCGCCCCCTCCAGACGATGGCGCCAGAACGAACCGGGTTCCATGTCATCCTGGGCGAGCGATTGGCGTATGATGGTGAACATCTCCCGCCTGGCCGTGCTTTGGAAGTCTTCATCGGAAAGGCGGGGAAGGTCAGCTTCCTGGAAGAGACGATCCACATGATACAGGAATTCCGGCTTTTGCAACAGCACACCCAGGCTGAACCGTTCCAACGCGGCGTCCTCTTGTGAGACAAGCCCTGTCGGCTGTACCAGGATCGCCCTTGCTGGTCGTTTTTCTTTTCCACTGGCACGCTGCGAGTACAACGTACGCTCATCAACCTGCAGCAGCCTCGCCAGCTTTTGCCGATAGGCATCGCGCTCCACCGGGTCTGCCACATCGGCGATCAAAGGCAGGATCCGCGAGGCGACCTCACCCTTTGCTTTCGGGTCATGCAGGTCGTACTCCATCGCCAGCGTGTCCATCATGAAATCAACCACCGTCTTGGCTTCATCGATGAGCCGCCGCCATTCTTCTGGATCTTGTGCGACAACCTCGTCTGGGTCGAGCTCTTCCGGAAGGGTAACAATGCGTATGTCAGCATCCAGACGGCCTTCATAGCGCAAAAGACCGCGCGCATCGAAGACAGGATCCAGCTCTCGATCCAGCGTTTCCCGCGCCACACTTAACCCCCGCAATGCCCCCTGGATCCCGGCGGCATCCGGGTCAAGCGCCAGCACCATGCGACGGCTATAGCGTTTCAACATACGAAGTTGATGCTCACTGAGGGCTACTCCCATGGGGGAGACCAGGTTCTCAAAACCAGCCTGATGCACACCGATCACGTCCATATACCCTTCAACAATCACAGCCAAATTCTCGGACCGGATGGCTTTGCGTGCTTTATCCAGCCCATAGAGAAGCCTGCTCTTATCAAAAATGGGAGTCTGCGGAGAATTGAGGTACTTGGGGACTGCATCCTTGTCAACCGCCCGAGCGCCAAATCCCACCATTCGACCGCGTGAATCTCGGATCGGGATCATGATGCGGTGGCGAAAGCGATCGTACGTGCCACCCGAATCACGGCGCGAGAGCAACCCCGCTTCTTCCAGTTCAGCCTCAGTGAAACCGCGCGAGGACAAATACCTTCCGGTAAGCTCAAAAGAGTCAGGGGCATAGCCTATCTCGAACGTTTCCAGCACAGGCTTTTGCAGATTACGCCCCTTTAAATAGGCCTGAACCTGCCGGCCGGCGTCCGAATCCAACAGCTGTTGCCGGTAGTACACCACAGCCGCTTCCAGCGCTTCACGCAGCCGCTCATGGGCCTCCTGTGCAGCCTCCTGCTCCGGCGATAACGGGGTGAGCACAATGCCTGTCCGGTCCGCAAGATACGAGAGCGTTTCCTTGAAGTCCCAGCCTTCCTTCTTCATCAGAAAACTGTAGACATCACCACCCTCATTACACGCGCCAAAACACCGCCATGTCCCTGTATCGGGGAAGACGACGAAAGAGGGAGTGCGTGTGTTTTGATGAAAGGGACAGAAACCAACATAATTCTTGCCGGACTTCCGCAGTTTCACGGATTCGCCGACAATCTCTACGATGTCAACCCGCTCCTTGATGTCATCAACCACAGTCATGGATGTGCTTCGCTTCTCCAATTTGTGCACACAAGTCCATCCCGCACTCCAGGCTCAACCACGAGCGATAAGCCGGAAGCACTCGATGGACTCGGAATTATATCCCCCGTCATGAGACCGTGCAAAACCCGCAGACACCGCTGAAGGTCGCTAGAAGCCTTCCACCCTTTCCAGGTTAACCACACCATCAGCCAGGGAGACAACCTCCTGCAGAAGCGCCAGACGGTTCGCGCGTATAGCGGGATCATCCACCATCACCAACACGTCGTCGAAGAACGTGGTAATCGGCGGCACCAGCGTGACAAGTGCTTTCATGAAGGCGTCTACAGAGCCGGTTGGCCGTGAACTCGCGGCCTGCTCGCGTAGCGCTTCCCCCAGCGCCACTTCGGCGGGATCCTGCAGCAGGGATGCATCCACGCCAACGTCCACCTGCTCCGAGCGAGTGATTCTCCGACAGCGAGCGTATGCTTGCAGGATTTCGTCCCAATCCTCCCTGGCTCGCCATGTCTCCAACTCGATCAGCGCTTGATGCGCCCCGGCAGGGTTGTGGCCTTGCTCATCCAGCACAGCTTCGACAGCATCGTGCGCAAATCCCTCGCCAAGAAGCACACCCTGTTCACGGGCGATCATAAATACCATACACGCTTCCAGCGTTTCGTCAGACACATCGATGGGAAGATGCGCTGCCGCAGCCTGCAATCCCTGCTTCAAATCAAAGGAGAGCTGCTTCTCGAGCAGGATCTGGACCAACCCCATCGCAGTGCGCCGCAGCGCAAAGGGATCCCTCGCCCCTGTCGGTTGAATACCGGCAGCAAACAGCCCGATGAGGGAATCCAATCGATCTGCGACCGCAAGGGCCAGCCCAGGTTTGCTCGAAGGGAGTCGATCACCAGCTGAGCGGGGTAGGTAGTGCTCACCGATCGCATCAGCCACAGCCTGCGGTTCGCCATCGTCAAGGGCGTAGACCCGGCCCATCTCTCCCTGAAGCGAGGTCATCTCAACCACCATGCTTGAGGCGAGATCGGCTTTTGCAAGTTGCGCCGCGCGCGTTGCAACAGCTTGTTCGTCGCTGGAAAGGTCCAGCAGTGTCCCAAGGTCGCCCACAAGTGCTTGCATGCGGATGGCTTTGTCATACATCGAGCCCAGCTTCTCCTGGAAGGTGAGCGTCTTCAAACGCGGCAGGAATTCCTCCAGCTTCTTCTCACGGTCTTTCTGAACGAAGTAGCGGGCATCGGCAAAACGGGCCTTGATGACCTGTTCGTTTCCATGCCGTACAACGTCGAGATGTTCTTCTCCGCCGTTGCGCAGTGCGATGAAGTAGGGCAGTAGCGCCTCGCCTTTCAGCACCGGGAAGTAACGCTGATGTTTTTTCATCACCGAGATAAGCACCGCATGCGGCAAGCCCAGAAAGGCTTCATCAAATTCGCCAATGAGCGGTGTAGGTATTTCAACCAGGTTGGTCACTTCGCTCAACAAGTCTTCATCGTCAAGAGGCCTGCCACCCACCGTGGCGGCAATCGCCTCCACCTGGCTTTCGATTGTAGCCTTGCGGCGCTCCGGATCGAGAAGGATACCGCGCGCATTCATGGCCTCAAAAAAGGCGGCAGGGTCCGCCACAGAAATCGTGGCGGGGTCATCAAAGCGCATCAAACGCGTGTGATTGCTGCTCGATAAACCCGCATACTCGAAGGGCACCACATGTTCAGCATGCAGCGCGAGCAGCCAGCGGATGGGACGAGAGTACGTCACCTGGCTCTCATTCCAACGCATCGCCCGCGGCACAGAAAGGGATTCAAGCATCTGCGGAAGCGCCCCTGCGAGGACTTTCGCGGCAGGAAGGCCTGTCTCACGCACCTCAGCAACCACATAATCGCCGCCTTCGAGCGACTCAACTCGCAGCGCGTCGACCTGAATGCCCTTGCTCCGGGCAAATCCCATCGCCGCCTTGGTGGGCTTGCCATCCTTATCAAAGGCTCGCGAAGCCGGTGGTCCTTTCACCAGTTCGATGCTTTCCGTCTGCCGTGGCGCGAGGTCCTCCACATACAAGACCTGACGACGTGGTGTTCCCATCACCGTCACGCCGCCATGGGTGAGGCGCAGCTCATCCAGAAGGGCAGTGCCTTGCTGCTCGAGCTGTGCGAGGATGAGGTCCAGGTCACCCGCCGGCAGTTCCTCGGTTCCAATCTCCAGCAGGAACGGACCAGGGCTGTCGGGCATCTTCCCTGACGGGGTCGGTTCACCCGTCTCCAGCGGGAAGGACCAGCTCCCCTTCCAGGGGAATCCGGCTTCTTCACGTTGCTCGTAGAACGCGTCGGACACCTTGCGTGAGATATCCCGCATGCGCCCAAACAAACTTGCGCGTTCCGTTACACCGATCGCCCCGCGGGCATCGAGCAAATTGAAGGTGTGTGAACACTTGAGGACATAGTCATGGGCAGGAAGGACCAACCCGGCTTCGAGGCAGTTGCGAGCCTCGGCTTCGTACTCATCGTACAACGTCCTCAACCGGTCGACGTTGGCTTCCTCGAAGTTATATCGACTGTATTCCACTTCGCCCTGGAGATGGATGTCGCCGTACGTAAGCTGGTCATTCCACTTGATCTGCAGGAAGTTATCCACGCCCTGTAAAGCGAGCAGAATACGCTCGATTCCATACGTAATCTCCACAGCCACGTTCTCAAGGTTGCGCTGCCCAGACTGCTGGAAGTACGTGTACTGAGTAATTTCCTGACCATCCAGCCAGACTTCCCAACCAAGCCCCCAGGCGCCCAGCGCAGGCGATTCCCAATTGTCTTCGACAAAGCGAATATCATGCTCCTGTGGGTTGATGCCCAGGGCAATCAGGGAATTCAAATAGCGTTCCTGCGGGTCACCCGGATCAGGCTTCAGGATGACCTGGAACTGATAGTAATGCTGCCAGCGGTTGGGGTTCTCACCGTAGCGTCCATCCGCCGGGCGAACGCTCGGTTCGAGGTACGCCACCCACCACGGTTCCGGACCTAAAACCCGCAGCACGGTCCCGGGGTTCATCGTCCCAGCACCAACCTCGGTGTGATAGGGCGTCCAGATGACACATCCCTGCCCCGCCCAGTAGTTCTGCAACGCGAGGATCATCGCTTGAAATGTCACAGGATTCTTCGTATTCAACAGTCGCATCCTTTTTTCGTTGGGAATATCTACTGCTCCCCAGCAACGCGGCGCAGGAAACGAGCAGCATTAAGACTGCGCTCCAGAATATACTGCAGGTAGCCCTCAAGCAGCGCATCGATTTCGCGCTGCACCGGTTCGCGGATAACCACATCCCGGACCTGTGCGTACTGGCTGCGCTGATAGAAACGGAGCATTTTCAAGCCGTTCACAGTGACCGGCTTCAAGTTGCCCTCATGCACCCGACCGCACTCCGGGCAGTACACACCACCATCCGCATGTGAAAAGTACTGATCTACCGGCGAGAGATCACGACCGCATTTCAAACAACTGTAAAGCTCCGGCCCGAAACCGGAAGCAAGTAGCATATGGATCTGGAAGAAGCGCAGCGCCATGGCAGGTTCGACTTCTGTTTCCAGACGCTCGTAGGTGGCCAGCACCAGCCGGTAAAGCTGCCTGCTTTCCTCGCCTTCAACGACGAAGCGGTCGATCAGCTCAGCGACATAAGCCGCGCGGCCGATTCTCGCCAGGTCCGCTCTCAGCGCGGGATACATGTCGATCGCTTCCGCCTGGGTGATGATATCCATGTTCCGTCCACGGGCCACAAGCAACTGTACGCGCGTGAAAGGTTCGAGATGCCCGGCTTTGCGTGATGTCGGCTTGCGAACGCCCTTCGCGATCAAGCGGAGTTTTCCATGATCCGGTGAATAGGCCGTCAGAATTCGATCGGCCTCGCCCAGGTTAATCCGGCGAAGGATGACCGCCTCCGTCCGGTAGACACGGCTCCGAGAAGGCATGTCCGGATTATACCAGCGGAGGTGCTCCTCTCCCATATCTGAACGCACAGGATAACAAAAGGCGGGGGTTTAACCCCGCCTTCGTTGCGCGCTCAAGCTGCTTACTTGTTTCAATCATGGAGATCCGATGGTTGGAAGGCGTAGGGGAGGAGCTCCGCGACGGTGGCTTCCTCCCGGATGCCTCCCTCCGCATCGACCATATACACCAACGTATCCAGGCCGAACTCGGACAGCACCTGACGGCATGAACCGCAAGGGGAACCAGCGTTTTCTGTGGCGACGGCGATGGCGATGAATGAAAGCTCGCCTTCGGATACGGCTTTGAAGACCGCGGTACGCTCAGCGCAAATGCTCGTGGGGTACGCCGCATTTTCGATATTAACGCCCTCATACACTCTGCCTGAACTGGTCAGAAGCGCGGCGCCGACCGCGTAGCCCGAATAGGGCGCGTAAGCTCGTTCACGAGTCTTCAGGGCGCGCTGGATGAGATCATCCCGCTGTTTAGTTGTGATTTCCATGGTTCTCTGACTCCCTCCCGGGTTGTTCTATCCGAGTTGCCCGGACCTTGCGAATGCGGCGACCAACGACGCTCGCCACTTCGAGATGAAGCCCACCGGCCTGCACAATTTCACCGGCTGCGGGCACTTTACCCAGCTGGCTGTAAATAAACCCTGCCAATGTTTCCGTATTATCCGTGGGCAAGTAAGCTCCGGTAATCTGGTTCACGTCATCCAGATCGATCCCGCCGGTGAACATGTATTCACCTTCCTGAAGCTGCTCAAAAGCCGACTCCTCGGCGAAATCATATTCATCACGGATTTCTCCAACAATTTCCTCAACGATGTCCTCGATGGTCACCACACCTGCGGTTCCGCCATATTCATCGACAACCACGGCCATGTGGACGCGCTTGGTCTGCATTTCCGCCAGCAAGTCATCGGCCTTCTTCGCTTCAGGGACAAAAAATGCATCGCGCATGATGGCGCTGACGGGTTTGTCATGGTCATCACCACGCCATGCTGAGAGCAGATCCTTGACATACAGCAAACCGATAACATTGTCGATGGTGCCCGCGTATACCGGTGCACGGGAATAGCCCGTCTCCAACAGGCGGTCTGCCGCATCCTTGAGATCCGTGTCTTCCCGAAACGCCAAGATGTCGATGCGCGGGACCATCACCTCCCTGCAGAGGGTATCACCAAGTTGGAAGATGGAGTAAATCATTGCCTTTTCATCTTCCTCGATGAAACCTTCCTCCTCACCAACGTCCACAAGGGTCATGATTTCCTCTTCGGTGATGAGGTGCTGCCGGTCTGTGCCGTTGGTTGTAATGGGATCGCCTAACCGTCCCAGCAGCCAGGTAACCGGTCGGAGCAGCAGCATGATGCCAGCCACAACCGGTGCAACGCGAAGCGCCCATCGCTCCGGCGAACGACGGATAACGACCTCAACAACCAACTCGAGGCACACTCCCAACAGTGCCGAGGCCGCAAGCCCGGCAAGAAGTAGCAGCGGTTTCCACGTCGATGTGGTGGACTGCAACTCTGTGAAGAGCACCGTTCCAGCCCAGAGAGTTGCGAGGCGGGAGATGGATTTCGCCGCGCGAAACGTGAGCACAAGGCTGGTCGAATCGTCCTTCAGCTTGCGGGCCAGCACCTCCTCCCCGCCCTTCGCTTCCGCCAGGTCCTCCAACGTACCAGGATGGCTGTGCAAGAATGCAAGATACCCGGTGGTGACGAGACCTTGCACGATGCCTGCCGCGAGCAGGATCAAACCTTCGCTTAGAATTGTGTTCACGTTACCTCTTTTTCCTCAATTCTCGTGCGGGAACACCAACGACGATAGCGTCCGCCTTCACATCATGTGTGACCACGGCACCCGCGCCGGTCTTGGCATCCCGTCCAATTTCAACAGGGGCCACAAGCATGGTGCCGCTCCCGATGAATGCCCTCTCGCCGACGATCGTTTTGTGCTTCTCCGCTCCATCGAAATTGCAGGTAACTGTACCCGCCCCGATATTCGCGCCTTCACCAATGTCCGAATCCCCAATATAGGAAACATGTCCCATCTTGACACCCGGTCTGAGAATGCTGTTCTTGACCTCCCCAAAATTCCCCATATGCACACCTTCGCACAAATGGGCTCCCTTGCGAAGGTGTGCGAATGGACCGATATCAACATGGTCCTCCAGGTGGGCGTTCTCCACAACCGATAATCGAATCTCACAGGCATTGCCAATCGTGGATTCCCGGATGACCGTGGAAGGTCCCACAATGCATCCTTCGCCGATGGTCGTTTTCCCGTGTACATGGGTCTGGGGGAGAATGACCGTGTCCTGGCCGATAACGACATCCGCATCAATATAGACCGATGCTGGATCCAGCATGGTCACACCCTGCTCCATCCATGCCGCATTCACACGTCGCCGGAGCGCATCCTCAGCCTCGGCAAGATGCACGCGAGTGTTTATTCCAATCATCTCGTCCAGACTATGGATGGAGGCGGAGCCAATCGCCTGCCCCTGACCGGCTGCGAGCTCAATCAACTCAGTGAGGTAGTATTCACCTTTCGGCGAAAGGTTGAGACCAGGAAGATGTTCCCACAACCAGTCCGCATCGAAGCAATAGCCGCCCACATTCAACTCGCGAATGGCCAGCTGCTCCGCCGTGGCGTGCGCTTGCTCCATGATGCCGATGATGCGCTTTCCGTCGTCGCGCAGGATGCGGCCAAAACCGCGCTTCACGTCAGATTCCGCCGTCAACAGCGAAAGTGGACCCTCGTTCTCTTGCTGAACCGCGATGAGGTCTTCCAGCGACTGTGCCCGTAAGAGGGGCAAATCGGCGTTCGCCACCAGAATGAGATCGGCTTTTCCTTTCAACACAGCTGCGGCCTGCAATACGGCATGCCCCGTGCCAAGTCGTTGCTCCTGAACAACGTATGCTGCATCAGGAAGGGCGTCCTTCACCGCATCGCTTTCAGGACCGATCACAATGGTAGGAGTGGCACCGGTTGCCGACGCACATGCCAGATAGGACCACTGGATGAGTGGGCGTCCACCAAGCGCGTGCATCACTTTCGGAAGGGACGATTTCATGCGCGTCCCGAGACCAGCAGCCAGTATCACGGCCTCACATTTCATGGAATTCTCCTGTACGGGAAACGAAAATTGAGCGCATCATCGTGCGCAGCAAGAGGAACCTTCGGGGAGAGGATGGATCGTCGTCTTGCACAGAACTCACTAACGGTCAATTCAGGCTGGGGCGCCAGGATTCGAACCTAGATCCACGGATTCAAAGTCCGGTGTGCTGCCATTACACCACGCCCCATCACATCCGCTTGAACTCAGCGGACAAACATTGTAACACATGCTCCAGGGCTTCCAAGCACAAGGATATGCGTTCATTCCTCGTCGGCAAGCAGACCTTTTTTTCGGGCCTCGTCATACGTGAGTGTGTTGGTGTCATCCCCGCCACCGACAGGGTTGGCGTTGATAGCCTCATCCCAGAATTGTGCGGGGTCACCCTCGCCATCGCTCTCAATCACAGCGTCGATGTCGAGCTCGCGTTCCTCGAGTTCAGCCTTGTTATCATCAGTCATCGGCTCTCGCTCCACTTGCTCCCCGGATGCTTCCTCGAGCAGCACTTCTCCAGGCATATCGCCCACGCTTGATAGAAAATCGAGTATGTCCACTGCGGCGCTGCGAGCAATCTCGTTGAGGGCAGCGAGATCCAGGGACTTGTATTCGGCTTCCAGATGCAGGAGTAAGCAATAGTACGCACCGACATTCGTCAGTATGAGCGCGCTGTCCTCGCCCTCAAAGATCTGCATGTTTTGAGGAAGGAACGCGCCCATAAGGCTGCTGGCCTGCAATCCGGCAGAAAAGGCTTTCATCATTGCCGGCAAGGCGGCAAACGGGTTTGCGTCCTTCCCCCCTCCTGATTTCACGGTAATCTTCCCGTACCGGTCCATCAAGAAGACCGCATCCGCATCGACTTCATAACGAATGGTTTCCAGGCGCACCACGAGGCGGGGTTTGATGGATTCTGGGATGGTGATGGGGACATCGGGACGGTGTCGGCGGAACAAGGCGGCGTCGACGGCGTCCAAAAAAGAATCCACACTGACAGGTTTCCGCAAAAACGCGACGACGCCCAGCGCCTCAGCTTCCTGGCGGATAGCCTCATCGGGTTGACCCGTGATGAGGATTCCCTGCGATTCGGGGTACATCCTGCGCGTGCGTTCCAGCAGCTCAAGACCCGATAACCCTGGGAGACGAAGATCCGTCACGAGCAAATCTACCGGGCCCTGGTTGAGTTCCAGCAGCGCTTCTTCACCTGACAGGACGGATGTGATCGTGACTTCACGCCCGGAGAGCTCCAGGCTCGACCGCAGCATACGGCTGACCTCGCGTTGATCATCAACGATCAGGATCCGGGAAGCTTTCATGGGCCCGATTGTAGCACAGGCCGGAGCACATGCGCACCCCGGCCTGCCCATCCTTACGCTATATCAGTAAGCTTGGTGACGTTTACCCGCTCCCAAGTAAATACTGCAACGCTGCCTGGACCTGCACATCCGCACCCCGGCGGCCCCAGGCGCCCAGGGGCACTTCGATATCCGGCTGCACCCCGACACCTTCCAACGTGCTCCCATCCGGCAGTTGCAGCGTCATCACCGCGAGACGGATCAAGGAACCATCGGGAAGGCTGAAACCCGTGATGCCTTCCGTGTTGCCCGCAGTGGGCATGCCCAGAATGGTCGCGCGTCCTGACTGCTGCATGGCTGTGGCGAAATACTCCGCTGCGCTGTGGCTGCTGCCGTCGGTGAGCACCACAACCGGCGTGGTCTCATTCCACTCCACTGGACCGCGGATGCGGTACGTGGTCTGCGTACCATCCTCCCGCAGCGGTCCTACAAGGCCGAAGACACCGCTTGTGAAGATCCGGATCGTCCGGTCGGAGTTCCCACCGGGATTATGGCGCACATCGAGCACAAGCCCTTCCAGCGGCTGTTCCTCCTCGAACAACTCGATGGCGTCCAACACATTGGTGGCTGTATCGCCGCCAAAATCCGGAATACGCAGATAACCGATGTAGGGATCATTGCTGAGGATGGCAAGTTCCCAGCCCGGACATCCGCCTGCAGCCCCATACGACAGTTCCACCGTGCGCGGTTCCGCATCCGGTCCCTGCTGGATGAGGAGCTCTACGCGTCCCGCCTGGCCGCGCTGTGCCGCTCGGATGAGGTCATGATCGTAGTCGCCATCCACGATCTCGACTGGGGTACCGTTTACCCCAAGCACGATATCTCCGGGAAGCAATCCGGCATTGGCTGCCGGTCCGAACGAACAAACATCCCAGATGAGAATGGCCTCGTCTTCGCGCGCGGGCCAGATGACCAATCCCGTCCACTGCACGCCTTCCAACGCTTCACTTGGATCCAGCGCGTCAAATTCTAACCCGAAGTCATCCGGCCGAACAAAACGGCTGTGGTTGTCCCCTAACTCCGCAATCATCTCGTCCAACACATTCCAGAGTTCTTCCTGGGAGGCAATCCCCTCGGCTCGCTCCAGATAGGCGCTCAGCATGGCATCCCAATCGACACCGTTGAAATTGTCCCGGACGTAGTTCTCCGCGACGATGTCCCATGCGTACTGCACGATGGCCACGTAGTCATCCGGTGCCACGCTGCCTTCCTCTTCCGCTTCTGCTGTTGGCGGGGAAAGGGTCACGCCAGCGGACAAGGCGGCGGCTGTCGCCCGCGGACCGGTCAAGGCTCGCTCCGTGGCTGTGGGCTCCGGGGTGGCTGTGACCACCATCACTTCGGATTCCTCTGCCGGCACTTCAACGATCACTGTTTCAACAACTGAATCTCCGCATGCACCCAGAAGGAGTGCAACCAGCACGACGAACACCATCATCCTGTGACTCGCTCTCATGACCCGTTCCTCCATATCATCACCCGTGTTGACCACACGATCAGTGAATGGGGATTATAGCGGAGATCGCTAAAAGCATAAAGCGGCCCTTATGATGGCCGCCTGCTGCACATAACCTCTGCTGCGAATCAGAACACGGCCAGTACGGTTTCTCCATAAATGGCCATGATGACCAACGCATCCATGGCGAGATAGAACATCGAGAAATAAAGGAAGGAGCGATGGCCACGCTCATAGATGTTGCGCCATGCCACCCACAAGGATAGCAAGGTCACCAAAAAGGGCAGCCCCAGCCGCAGGATCTCTCCGAGTGTGTCCGGCATCATCGGCCACCACGTCTGGAAAGGCACTGTCTGCCACATGCCGGGGAAGAAGGCCTGTCTCGCCGCCCAATACGTGAGCACGATCAGAGCAAGGCTGATACGCTCACCCAACGAGGTCAGGTCCTGTGATTCCTCACGCAGACGGCTGGTTAGCACCATCATGAGGAATGGCAACACCAGCCATATGAGGCCAATCGGGATCATGACCATCCCGGAAAGCATGCCGAACAAGGTGGCGCCAATGGCGTTTTTGTAATCCGCCAACTCCAGCTCGGTCAGCGTGCGCTGGAACGCCGGTGCTGTGGAGGAGTAGTAAAGTTGCCCTCCGGAATCACCCTCGTATTCCAGCCAGGCGAGGTGCAGATAGCCCAGATGGTCTGCCTGCAAGATGGGTGTCGATGAGTTCCCCGGAGAAAAACTCAGCAGTTGATAGGACGTCGTTTGTCCGGCGTCCATGAAGAGAATCCCCACCTGCCATTGTTGCTTGCGGCGCAGATAGGACACACGTGCACGTAGTGCGAGTGCGAGTTCTTCTCCCTCATCCATGAGGACATCAACATCGGTGATGGTTGCAGTCCCCTCTCGCGAAGCGGCAAGCCACGGGGAACGGAAGCCGGCCCGCAGATCGCCCTCCGGAAAACGTTCGTACGCCATGTTGAATTCGTCAGGCACGGTCAAGACCGACTCGCGTGCGCTTGCAAGCGGATCTTCCATCCCAAACGTCAATGCGCGCGCCTCCATCGTCCCTGCCCGCAGCCCAGTGCGGTATAGCTGTGTCCAGAAGATATAGCCCAGGCCATCTTCTACGCCAAAACCAGGACCATCCAGGCCATCGGCGGGGTTGAGGGCCAGTTCAGCGATTCGCATCTGCTTCCCGCCATAGGGAATTCCACCCGAAAAGCCCGCATAGTAGATGCCGTTGTCACCAGCTAGGCGGTCATCATGCAGCCAGATGGCGTGCAAGGCGCCATGAGCATCAAAGAGAATCTGAGGAGATACGCCTGCTGGATCGATGAGGATCCAGATTTCATCTCGCAGGGCATATACCCCGGGGTCATCCTCATCTCCTGCTGCGAAAACCTGAAGGTCGCCATCTGGAGCTATATCGGTGGTAAATGCGAGCAGCTCGAATGGCGAGTTGGCCGGCTTGAGGGAGATATCACCCTCACCGGATGCATTCATGTGAATGCGCTGGAGATCACCACCCCCTGCCCATAAAATATGGAGTTGATCTCCAACAAGCAGCATGTCAACCTGGTTCGGGAAGGGTAAATCCAGGTCAAGTCTGCGTTCCCAGACGGTGTCCAGATGCTCATCGAGCACAAACACATCCGCCTGGTAATACGACCCGTCGGCGACGGGGAAGAGGAAATAGAGCGTGTCATCTGGCCCGGGGAAGAAACTGAACGATTGTCCCTCTGGAATGGAACGCACATATTGCGCCCTGCCCCAGGCGGGGGCATCGAGCCAGAGTGGGTCTCCGGGAGCGCGGCAACCTGCCAGCACAAGACTTCCCAATCCCAATATCAATAGACCGAGATAGCGCTTCCATCCAAGGCGTTTCCCTTTCATGCCGTCACCCTTCATTTCCCCATCGCTCGGCGGAACCGGTGATTCCACGTTGTTCAACATTGTCACAGCGCCAATCGGTGATGGAAAACCTGACCTCACTCCCCACACCCGGTCTCCCTGATTTTCCCTGCAAGCACGATATATACAATTGCGTACCCCCATAGGTTCAGACTTATCGTGCGTGGCGCTACAGATCGTCAACCCCCGTAAATCAGCACCCCGTATACACCCAGTGTCAGCAAGCCATCCACGACAGCGTACATCAGCATGAAGAAGAAATTGGATTGCAGCTCGCGCCGTATGAAGAAACGGTATGCAGTAAGTAGCCCTGTCAGGGCGATCACAACAGGGATGCCAATTCGCAGAGGCAGACTCCAGGCATCGGGAAGAATGGGAATCCATGCCGAAAAGGGAACATAGCTCGATATCCCCGGCAAGATGGTAAATTTACTTGCCCAGTAGGCGATCAACGCCAGCATCAGACTGAACAGGTTGAGTGGCGACCAGAACGAGGCGTCATCATCCCGGACAAAGGATGCCAGCACAAGGATAAGCACAGGCAGCACAATCCAGATGAGGCCCATCGGCAGGAGGAGCATCCCTGAGAGAAAACCGAACAGCGCAGATCCGGCCATGGCAGCGACATCGGCGCGCGTGATGGTGTTCAACGCTTCTGAGAGGTCCGCTGCTGTCGTTGTGAAGAAGACTTCATACCCTGTCGTCACGGCTTTCTCGACCCAGGTGAGGTAGAGGTCGTCTTCATCCGCCAGCAGGAAGGGGGATTGTGAACCAACGCTCGTGAAGCTAATGAGCTGATAGCTGGTCGGGTTGCCATCAAGGTAAAGCAGGCCGATTTGAATCTCGGTTTTCCGTCTCAGGTAGTCGGCTTTGACCTCGAAGGCGGCCGCAAACTCGTTGGACGGGTTTCGAACCGGGAACAAATCGGTGAGCAGGCCGGTCGAGGATATCCGCCCTGCCGTGAGATCCACTCGCTCGCCTGCGGAGAATCCCGGGGAGCTCCAGGCCTGATAGGGAAGTTCGTAGCTATCTGGAGCCCGCAGTATCTGAAGCCCACGCGTGTCGGCAACAGATCCAATGGGGAAGCTGAGGTAGTTTGATTCCACCACACCAACCTGCATGCCGACCATAATCCGCTCTGTCCAGAAGACATAGACCTGCTCGTTATCCAGACCGAGCTGAGGGCCTTGCAGCACGTTGGCGACGCCAAGGGATGGCTCCGCGATCACGTGCTCTTCGCCAGGAAGGACGTTGCCTTGCGGATAGGCCGCGTAATACAGGGCCGAGCGCCCCAAGCCGGAAGGGTAGAGCGCCCAGAGCGCATGCAGCGTTCCATCATCACCGTAGACAAGCTGCGGACGTACGCCGCGCGGTGCCAGCGGAAGTATGTCTCCTGTTCCAAGATCTACGGCATAGAGTCCTGGCTCCCGGCGCGGACCCGAAAAGAAAACTGATATCCGGCCATCCCTCCCTGCAGCAGCAGCATACCGATCGGTGGAGATGTCTCCGCTGATGCGTTCGGGTTCCACAAGGATGTCACCATCCGTGGAAAGGGTCGCGTGGTACAAGCTCCTGTCACTGAGCCAGAAAAGGTGAAGCTGGCTTCCATCCCACAGAATGTCAGGCCGATCGGGTTGGACCAGGTCTGCCTGAACCTCCACAACCCTCACTGTTTGACCCTCCCGATCAAGTTGGAGGACCTGAGGTACAAGCGCCTCTTCAACAATTCCGATGAGGAAGGCATGGACTCGGTCCCGATCGTCGAGAACGACAGGCACGGGATCGCCCAGTGCGCTTATGCCGATCATGGCAGCCCTGCTCCAGCCGGGTGCATCGGTGTACAGCGGCCGCTCAGCGCTGTTTGCGCATCCGCTCAACAGGAGGGAAAGCAGCAGCCACGCCACCGGGAGCCATTGTCGTCGCCGGGAAGTGATCATACGTTTCTTCGAACCTCTGCTACACAATAACAGGGAGGCGCATCTCGCCTCCCTGCTGCTTGGATATTGTCAATACTCGTCAACCCTGGTGCGCACCCACGATATGAGAATGATGGCCGGATCAAACTCAGGGTGCCTCCGTGGTGATGTTTTCACTGCGCACCCAGCCTTCGCCGGTAGGGGCATCCACCAGGTACCAGATTTCACCCTCAAACTGGGTCACAGCCTGGATGATGACTTCCACCCCGCGCTCCTGATTGGCGGCAATCAGGTTGCTTCCGGGTTGATCCGCGAGGTTGATGAGATAGCCCAGCCCCGTGAGATAGACCGAGTCGCCGACCGCCGGACCAACAGCTTCTGCCGCTTCGGCTTCCTGGAGGGATTCCTCAAGAATCCAGCCCTGTCCTGCAGAGGTGTCGACGAGATACCAGACCTCGCCCTCAACCAGCTCGGATCCAAGGACAACACCGACCTCGCCGCGCGGGACGTGCGATTCCGCGACCCCGGGGCCCGGTTCTTCCTGCAGGGGGATCAAGAATTGTTCGCCAATAAACTCAACGCTCGCTCCGACAGAGAAAAGCGCGTCCTCAGCAACTTCCGGCGTGAGAACCGCCGATCTGGTGGTTTCCACCCGTTGAGTGGCCTCTTCGGGAGTCAGCACTTCGCCGGCGCGGTTGCAGGCCAGCGTCGCGACAAGGATGGCGATCAATGCAAGGATGAATCTACTTCGTGAACTCATTGCTGTCGTTGTCCTCTCTCACATCACCCGGGTGTCCACTCGCCAGAAGGCAAGCGCTGCGACCGGGACCTTATTTCCGTCCCCGAAGCTTGGGATCGAAGGCATCGCGCAAGCCGTCACCCATGAAGTTAAAGGCGAGTGTCAGCAAGGTCAGCGCCAGGCCGGGAACCAGCACAAGATGCGGGTTGGAGCGCAGTCCCTGGTAGCCCTCATTGATCATGGCTCCCCAACTTGGCGTGGGGGGGCTGATGCCCAGACCGATGAAGCTCAAAGCAGCTTCCAGGAAGATATAGCCCGGGATCTGCAGCGTTTCTGATATCAGCAGCGGGCCGATGATGTTGGGCATAAGGTGTCGGAAAATGATGCGTGAATTGCTCGCTCCCACCATGCGGGCTGCCTCGACAAACTCCTTCTTCTTGTAGGAGAGAACCTGCCCGCGTGCCAGGCGGGACATGCCCAGCCAGTTCAGGGCGCCGATGGCAATGAACAGGAACAGCAAGCCACCGGTGCTCTGGTTGAGCGGAATCAGCACCGCCATCAGGCCACCCGATACACCCTGACGGGCAAGCGCCTGGAAGTACACCTGCATAAGAATGATGATGGGCAAGAAGGGTATTGCGTAGAGGAAGTCCACGACGCGCATCATGGCGTTGTCCAGCCGCCCTCCAGCATAGCCCGAAATCGTTCCGTAAATGGAGCCGATGAGAATGCTGACGAAGGAGGCGATCAGCGCCACAGAGATGGACACGCGCGTGCCGTAAATCGTGCGACTGAACAGATCTCGGCCCAATGCATCCGATCCGGCTAAGAAGATGGTGCACCCCCATTCGAGAGGTGTGCCCGCCCAGTGACAGTTGTCGATGCGATCCGTCGTGACGACGTACGGCGTCAGCGGCTTGGCGCGTCCATTGAGGTTGTTCTGAAAGGCAAATGGGTAGGGGGTGATCAGCGGCGCAATGAGCGCCGTGAAGATGACAAGGATGATAAAGATGAGCCCGATCACGGCTACTTTATTGCGGCGGAACTCCCGCCAGGCATCCTGACCCGGACTGCGTCCCTTCCCGGCCTTGGTTTCACTTGTAAGTGCAAGATTGGCAGTATCAGCCATTGTTCACCTATCCCTAGTCGAACCGGATGCGTGGATCAAGCCATGCATACAGAATGTCCACCATCAAGTTACCCATGATCAGGAGGCTTCCGTAGATGAGGTTCAGGCTTGTCAACAAGAAGTATTCACGTCCATTCACACTGCTCAAGAATGCACGTCCCATCCCATTGAGCGCGAAAATCTGCTCTGTGATGATGGAGCCGGTCACAACGGCAGCCAGGTAAGGACCCAGGATGGTCGCGACGGGGATGAGCGAGTTCTTCAGCGCGTGTACGACGATGACCACCCGCTCGCGAAGCCCTTTCGCCCGGGCGGTGCGGATGTAATCCTCGTTGAGGACTTCCAGCAAACCTGCGCGGGTCAAGCGTGCGACGCCTGCAGCCGAGCCGGTTCCCAGTGTGACGACCGGCATCACTGCGTGCAGCCAGAATTCCAGGGTCGGACGCGGCAGGAAACCGAGGATGAAAGGCGGGTCAGCGCCCCAGAACGCAATGGGAAGCCATTGTAGGTTGACGCCAAAAATAAGGATGAGCAGCGGTCCGAGCACCAGGCTGGGGACGGACACACCGGCTACCGCAAAGAACGTAGCAGCGTGGTCAACGATGGTGTTATGCCTGAGTGCGGCGATGATGCCCAGCGGCACACCCATGCCAAAGCCCAGCATCATGGCAAGCAGACCCAGTTGAATCGATACCGGGAAGGTTTGAGCCACGATGTCGTTTACCGTCTGACTGGACATGCGCAGCATCGGACCGAGATCCCCGGAGAACAAGTTACCGAGATAGCTAAAAAACTGTTCCGGGAGGGGCCGATCCAGCCCGTAGCGCCGTTCCATAATGAGGCGCATCTGCTCGGGCATGGCGCGCTCTCCGACAGTGTCGAAGGGGCCGCCTGGCAGCGCCTGGATGAGCAAAAAGCTCGCCAAAACCATGGCAAAGAGAACAGGAATGGAGAAAAGCAGTCGACGCACAATGTATTTTGTCATCTACGGCTCCTAGATATCGGTCCAAGACAACTGTCTCATTCCAAGCCCTCCATGATGCGGTCATCGAAATACTTGCTATCGATGATGCGGACATCTTGGAAGGGGACGGTCATCCTGGTAAGGGGGAGCAGCATATGCTGCTCCCCCACCTCATACGAGGTTGCTGAACAGGTTACTCCTGTGCCGCCAGTTTGGCGTCCCAGTCCATTGTCCAGTTGTAGTACTGATCGCCGCCGAACAGCGCGGGAACGCGGTCCAGCCAGGTGTGGCGAGCGGTGAAAGCAATACGCACGAAGATCGGGAAGAAGGGAACTTCGCCTTCATAGCCGAAGAACTGTTCTTCGATCTCGCGGTACAGCTCAATCCGGCGTGCCTGATCGGGCTCCTGGCGTGCCTCGACGATCAAGTCGTCGATTTCGTTGCAGGTGCGGATGGAGCGGTTTTCGCCCTCGCACCAGAGCACGTCGCCAACCCAGTTGTTCTCATCCGCATAGTCGGGGCCCCAACCAAGGGTCCACATGTGCGGTGCGTCCTCATCAGGCGTGCTGGCGGCCGTGGCTGCCAGAAGCTCGGAGAACGGCTGCTGCTCGATCTGGATGAGGGAGGGGTCGCAGCCGAGGTTCGTCGACCACTGATCCTGTGCGAACTCAATCCAGTTGAGCGTGCTCTGGCCGCTATAGCCGAGCAGGGTGACCTGCGGGAAGCCTTCGCAGTTCGGGTAGCCGGCTTCAGCCAGCTGTTCCGCTGCGAATTCGGGGTCGAACTCGATGCCGACTTCGTCAATCGGCGGAGCGCCGAAGATGCCCGGAGGCGCGAAGTGGATCATCGGGAGGCCCTGGCCCTGGCGAACCGTTGCCACGAAGGTCTCGCGGTCAAAGGCTGCGCTGAAGGCGCGGCGGACGCGTGCGTCATCGAAGGGGGCCTTGGTCATGCGGAACGCGATGTAGAACACGGCCAGATCGGGGATCTGATCGGTCTCATCCGGGAACTGTTCAAGGTGTGCCTGCAGTTCCGCATCGGGAATGCCGGAGGTGTCAACATCGTTGTTCAACCACAGCGAGTAGCCGGTGCTGGTGTCAGGAACAACGTTGACGACGAACCGCTCGATGTTGCCGGTGCCCTGCATGTCAGCGGGCATCAACGGGTTGCGCCACAGTGTGCGGCGAACGTTGCGGACCCACTCATGCAGCACGTAGCGGCCGTTGGTGATGATGTTGCCGGCCTCGATCCAGTCCGTGCCGAAGTTTTCGATCGCCGGCGCGGGAACCGCGGCCAGCGTCCACATCGGGGTCATGGACAGGAAGTAGCTGGCGGGGAACTCGAGCTCGATAACGAGGGTGCCGTCATCGGGCGCGGACACGCCAATGGCCTCAACCAGTTCTGCGGGCACATTGTCGGGGTCTTCGAAGTTCAGCACGTCGGAGCAGCCCTTGATCAGGGGGGCCACGACACTGCTGTAGTAGCCGCCGGTGTTAGCGTCGCATGCGCGGCGGATGCCGTACACGAAGTCGCCGGCGGTCACGAAGAGCGGATTCCCTTCGTCATCCAGAACCTGGGTGGTCTCGCCCGTTGCGGGGTTATGGTACACCCAAGGAATGTCCGTGCGAATCGTGAAGGTATAGGTCAACCCATCATCGCTCGCATCCCACGACGTGGCAGCTTCAGGAACAATGTCCGCTGTCTCAAGATCGTAGTTGGTGAGGTGGACAAACAGGTTCTCGATGTAGGTGATGGAAACCACGTCCTCAGCGATTTGCGGGTCCGCTGTCGGAATGTCTGTGGTCGAGTAGCCATCAAAGGTGATCGGTTCTGCTGCTGCAGGTTCGGGGGTTGCAGTGACGACAACTTCTTCGACGCCACCTTCTGTCTCAACCGTAACAACGACGGTCTCAACAGCGCCACCACCGCAAGCTGCCAGGAGCATGCTTGCTACAACCAGCAAGGCAACAATGGTAAAGCTCTTGGCTCTCATGGTGCTCTCTTCTCCTTCCAAAATCGTACAGGTACAAGTCGGACCAAAGGTTCATGCTTGCTATATGCTCGTATCGCTTCCAAAACCACCTCCTCCCGAAGTGTATTCGATACCATAGATGAAATAGGTCAAGTTAATCCGTCGCAAGGACTCCTACTCGGTATCGTGCGACGTTTCCGTGCTAGACCACGTGACAGGCAACCCAGTGCTCGGGTTTCACCTCACGCCATTCAGGCTCAACTTCCCTGCAGATATCAATGGCCAGCGGACAGCGAGGATGGAAGCGACAGCCCTTGGGCGGATTCACCGGGCTGGGCACATCTCCCTCGAGAATGACACGCTGGCGTTTGCTTTCCTTAACGGGATCCGGCACAGGCACAGCCGAAAGCAGTGCCTGTGTATAGGGGTGCAATGGGTTGGTATAGAGCTCATCGCGCGTGCTCAGCTCCACAATTTTGCCGAGATACATCACGGCTGTGCGATCGGAAATATGACGGACCATGCTGAGGTCATGTGCGATGAAGAGATAAGTGAGGCCAAATTCCGCCTGCAGCTCCTCCAACAGGTTGACCACCTGCGCCTGAATGGAAACATCCAGGGCCGAGATAGGCTCATCGCAGACGATGAAATCCGGCTGGAGCGCAAGCGCACGTGCCACGCCAATGCGCTGCCGCTGGCCGCCAGAAAACTCATGCGGATAGCGGTTGATGAAATACGGGCTGAGCCCCACCAGCCGCAGCAATTCCTGCACGCGTTCTCGCTGCTCCGCTTTCGTTCCGATCTTATGGACCTCCAGAGGTTCGGCGATGATGTTGCCGACCGTCAAGCGCGGGTTCAGCGAAGCATAGGGATCCTGGAAGATCATCTGCATGTTGCGACGCATATGCCGCAGGGACTCTCCCTTCAGGGAGGTCAGTTCCTGATCGTCATAGAACACTTTCCCAGACGTTGGCCGGTACAGCTGCAGGATGGTGCGTCCCGTCGTGGACTTGCCACAGCCGCTCTCGCCGACCAACCCAAGTGTCTCGCCTTTGCGGATGTCAAAGGATACATTGTCAACCGCTTGAACGGCGCCAATCTCGCGCTGGATGACGATGCCGCGCGTGATGGGAAAATGTTTGGTCAGATTCTCTACTCGAAGGAGGGTCTCTTTTTGGGTCATCGAAGCTCACCTGTCTCAGTGTTTACCCAGCATGCGATTCTGTGACCGGGCGCGATTTCCTCAAGGGGCGGGTTTTTCTCGTCGCAAATATCCTTGCGGAACTTGCAGCGCGGGGCGAAGGGGCAGCCTGCCGGCAGGGAATACTGCTCGGGCGGAAGCCCTTCAATCGATTCAAGGCGCTCGCCCGGGCTGCCGTCCATGCGCGGGAGCGAACCGAGCAACCCGATCGTATAGGGATGACGGGGGCTTCCATACACATCGTTAATTTGAGCTTCTTCAACGATGAAGCCCGCATACATCACATTAACCCGGTCAGCGAGGCCTGCAATCACTCCCAGGTCATGCGTAATCCAGATGAGGGACATGCCAAATTGGTCCCGAAGGCGTTTCACCAAATCCACAATTTGCGCCTGGATGGTCACATCCAGGGCGGTTGTGGGCTCATCCGCGATGAGCAGCGCCGGGTTGCAGGCCAGCCCCATGGCAATCATTGCCCGCTGCCGCATACCGCCTGAAAACTGGTGCGGGAAATCATCCAATCGGTCACGCGCCTCAGGGATGCCAACGAGATGCAGCAACTCTGCCGCTCGCTCGCGGGCTTCCTCTTCACTCATGCCAAGATGCAGCCGGAGGGGCTCCATCAATTGAAATCCCACATTGAGCACAGGGTTAAGGGAGGTCATCGGATCCTGGAAGATCATCGCGACCTGGCTACCGCGCACCTCTCGCATCGCATCTTCGTCCAGACCGAGTAATTCCCGATCATAGAATTTGATGCTCGTCGCCTCTACCTTCGCAGGCGGTTCCTGCAGGAGGCGCATAACAGATAGCACGGAGACACTTTTTCCGCACCCGCTCTCGCCAACGATTCCCAGGGTCTCCCCCTCGTTGACGTCAAATGAGACACCATTCACGGCATGGACCACACCTTCCTGGGTGTGGAAATGCGTAACGAGATCCTTGACTTCTAGCACCTTTGGGGCCAAAGCACTCTCTCCTGCGTTACGGGACTCTATCCTCGGATAAGGGCCTATGTCTTGTCATTTTTGTGCATGGCTTCTTGGAACATCTTCCTTTGATTGGAGGAGAAAACGCCTCTCCAATCCAACGGGAATCATCTCTGATCGACATGAGTGACGATTTCGTTGACATCGAGAGATTATTCTGGCGATTATACACGAATCCAACAGCCCGTCAACCAGACGTACGGCTGCCAGCTCTCTCTCCCGCTCTACATTTGTACTGTAACCCGCATATGGATTACGATCGCACAGACCAACCAGTGTCAGTTTGACCGCACCAGGCAGGCACCAACGGATATCGCATTTTGTAATGCATAGACCGACGTTCCAAAAGGTGAAACCTCACGTCTGACATCAACTACTTTCAACTCGTTGGGCATGGAAGGGGCAATTACGCTCTGATTTGGATCAAGAGCGACCAGATCCCAGAATCGACGTATCGCCCGTCCCATGCTGAACGGTTCCATCCGGCATTGCTCTTCAGCTGCGCACGCCAGAAGGTGGTCCCGACCATCGGGGGGTGGCGAAGAAGCAGTGCTCCATCCCTTCAAGATGCGGGAGATGGTTTCGTCTTCAAGCTTGGTGCGTAGTGGTTTAGGTGTACTCAAAATTCACCTCAGGCATGCGATCGCCCTGCAGTCGAAGCTGCTTTTTGAGTGCCGTGCGCCCGTAATACAGCCTTGATTTTACGGTGCCAACAGGGATATCGAGGATATCGGAAATGTCCTGGATACTGCAGTCATTAATATAATACATCACCACGACGACCCGCTGGGGAAGCGGAAGGGAAGCGACAGCGTTGCGTACGGACTCCCATTCTTCGTCGCGTTCGGCGATGGACTGTGGTGTCGGATGGTGTTCACGGGAAATCCATTCTGCCATCTCCGTGACTGCTCGCCGGAAGCGGTTGCGCCGCTTCATCCAGGTGTAGCAAAGGTTAGCCGTCATACGATACAACCATGGTTCAATCGGCCGCTCCGGGTCGATGCGAGTGGAAAAGCGGTTAAAGCGAAGAAAGACATCCTGCAGCATATCCGCTGCCGCTTCCGGATCACTCGTGATCGCAAGCGCGGTGCGATACACCATCTGTCGATGGCGGTCATACAACACACCAAGGGCCGATAGATCACCCTTCTGCAGCTTGAGCACGAGCTCTCGATCTGTCTTCAACTCAGACACTGCTCTATTCCCGTCGCGAGACCCAATCCAGCATGGCTTATTAAAGGTTTACTACCGAGAGTCGAAAAAGGTTCAAACGTTTTTCCAACACATGTCAGGCGGCTCACTCCACCGGTGCCATCTCTTCCAGACTCCAGAGCAAACTGAAGACGAGACTATCCGGCTCAATCCCCGTCAAACCTGGCACGTGCACGAGGTATCTTGGTCGGGTGAAAAGAGGAATCGAAGGAAGATCTTCCTGGTATCGCTCCTGAATCACCTGCATCGTCATCGTCGCTGGAAGCCCCAACAATGCTGTCCGGCAAGCTCCATTATACGCTGAATTTTCGTACCCAGAGGCATTACTACCAAAGGGAAGCGCTGCGGATGGGATTTCCCAGTCCGCATACATCTCACAGAAGGGAACAACCCAATCTGGCCAGGCCCACAGCACAGCATCGAACCCACCATTGAAGGCGACTCCATCAGGCCAGGGCGCAACCAGTTCGCTCTGTTCCACCTCGACAAGGTTTACGCCGATTCCGCAAACGGCCAGGTCAGACTGAACTTGCTCCGCCAGTTGCCGCCGGAACCCCTCTGGCACATACGTCAGATTAAACACCAGCGGCGTGCCAAAGGCGTTGTCCAGCACACCGCGCGCGATGCGCGGCGTGGCTGGATCATCATCCTCATCCACCCAGCCAAGTTGGTCCAGCAGTTCCATAGAGAAGGCGGGGTCGTAGTCCAGCGACCCATCCCCGGCCCGGTAAAGCGGATGGAGCGGTGAAAGGTAACTGTCGCTCACCAGCCCGTATCCCGATACAGCGGTGTTCAAATAGGCTTCTCGGTCCATGCATCCAGCGATCGCCTGCCGCAGACGCACATCCGAGAAGGAAAGGGCATCGGAATCGCCGTTCTGTCGCAGAAGGTTGAAATCGATGCGCTCAATTTCGCCGCCGGGCGTCGAGCGGATAACCAGCCGCTCTTCTTGGGCGAATTCCTGGAGGGTGGGCAGGGCTTCCAGGCTCAGCAACGACTCGTCGATGACGTCGCATTCACCGGTCATGACCTGCTGAATGGCAGCGGCCTCACCCCCATCCAGATAGCGAAAGACCAGCCGATCATACACAGGAAGACCTTCTGCTGCCCGGAAGTAATGCGGATTGGGCGTCAACGCCAACCCCTCCTGGCTCCACCCCTCAATTTGATATGCGCCCCAGCTCAAAGGCATCCGATTAGCTTCCTCAGCGCTGAGCACGTCAGCAGCGTCAAACCGGCCTAGCTGATGCCGGGGTAAGGGCGACCAGAAGATCGTCGCATACTCGGCATCGAGAAAGCCGGGAACACCTGTCCAGCGCACCATTCCATCATCCACTGCGGTGTATGACTCCGTGCGCACGACGAGGTACTTGGTGGTCGGGGTGTCAGCGTCGGAATCCAGCTGATAGGAATACACTGAGTCATCAGCTGTAAGCGGCTCCCCATCAGACCAGAAGAGGTCTGGGAGCAGCTGGAAGTCCACCTGCATCTGGAGCATGGCTACACTGCCGCCCTCAAACTCGCGGATGCAACTGGCATCAGTGCAGTCGGCCGGCAGGTAGGGTTTACCACGCTCAAGGTTCTCGGGCTGGAAGGAAATGGGGTTCAAGTACACTTCGCCTTCAGCCACATCAACCGTGTTGTAGCGCACATCACCTGATTCAACCGACGGGATAGACGCCAGAATGACCGGCTGGGGCTGGTAATTCAGGATGTCGTAGGGGCCATCATAGATGGCCTGCAGAATCGCGTTCGTTTCCAGACGCGCCTCGCCATATAAATAGGCATCACTATACAGATACAGCGATTGAGGTTCCTGGTTCAGACACACGAATAGCACATTTTCAGGTTCCGGGGTGAGCGTTGCGTCAACCATGACATCCGTGGGTGCCTGAGAAGGCAACAGTGTAATGCCGGCATCCACCTCCTCCGGTGGTGTGCAGGCACCCGCTAGCAGCGCAGCTGTGAGCAACCCAACCACGATCATCCCCCGCTTCAAGAGGCCGCGTTTCGAGTATTTATAGGAAGGCATCAGAGTCCATCTCCCTTCGTAACGCTGCGAGCACCTCGTGGTCCTCGCTGGAAAGATCGATTTTATCCAGAAGCTCAGGGCGTCGCAGCAGCGTGCGTCGGAGCGATTCGCGTCGTCTCCAGGCTGCAATCCGTCCATGGTCTCCTGACTTGAGCACATCCGGTACCGCCCATCCACGGAAGTCGGCAGGCCGTGTGTAGTGAGGATGCTCGAGAAGCCCTTTCGCATGTGAATCATGGCAGGGAGCCATCGCATCTCCGAGCACACCCGGCAATAGCCGAGCCACGGCATCAATCACTACCAGCGCAGGCAGTTCGCCGCCCGTCAGCACATAATCGCCGATGGATATCTCATCGGTGACGAGATGGCTGCGGATGCGTTCATCAACACCCTCATAACGACCACAGATTAAAGCCATCCGATTCTCTTTGGCGTAGACGCGCGCGATCGCTTGCGAGAACGGCCTGCCCTGTGGCGTCAACAAGAGCACGGGTAGCGACCCTGGTTCATCAGCCAGCACCGTTTCCACCGCAGCGAAAACTGGCTCCGGCTTCATCACCATCCCACCACCGCCGCCGTAGGGGACATCATCCGTGGTGTGATGGCGGTCCAGCGTATAGTCCCGGATATTGTGGCAGTTCACGGTCAGCAAGTCTGCTTGCTGCGCTTTTCCCAAAATACTTGCCCCCAGATACGCATCCATCACCTCGGGAAAAAGCGTGAAAACATCAACGATCATGACGAAGTTTTCTCCTCCTGGGTGCAGCTCAATGGGACCATGTGAGGTCCTGGAGCCTGATTATATGCGGTCTCAATCCCCCTACCAAACCCTCCGTATCGGGTTCAGTTAACGCCCGCCCAGCACTCTACAGCCTTCCTGGTAGCTTCGAATGCTAGCGGTGGCAGCTTTTCCTGGTCAAAGAAAACCACCTGCGACGCATCATCACCTGCACGCGGCGTTCCGTGCTCCACATCCCCATCATACACAATGACCAGGTCCGCATCGCCGTCACCTCGGGTGTGAATCACATCGAGCAATCGCAACGCGTGAATATCCAGCCCAGTCTCCTCGGAGCACTCCCGGCGGGCAGCCTCACGCGGGTCTTCCCCCGCATCGACGAAACCGCCTGGCAGCGACCACAGTCCCATGGCGGGCTCATTTCCGCGCTGCACCAGCAACAGTCGATTCGCCCTGGTGATGATGACCGCCACCGCGACTTTTGGCTCGATGAAATGCACCCTTCCACACGCTGGGCATACCGGACGCTGCTTTCCAAAGACCTGCTTCTGTTCCAGACGGGAACCACAGGCAGGGCAGAAGATAAAGGGAGAATGGCCAGCCATCATGAGCGGTGTCGCAGCCAAAGTGTGAAGGAAGCGAGAATCATAACCAGAATAGCGAGGGCGATCTCAACCAGGCGCACGATCGGCAGTGACGGGCGCGAGGCTGGAGCTTGAGCTGGCATCTCCAGCTCTTCGCGGGGTGTGGCGTCGTCAGCTGATTGAACTGTATTGTCCAATGCCGTTGACGGCAAGGGAACAGTCGGTGTTTCCTGCTCTTTCGGCAGCTCCGTGGGCGACACACCGGTCGCCGGCGCTGCAGCTGCAGGTTCTTCTACCACCGGCGCCTCAGACAGCTCTTCTCCAGCAGCCATGTCGGCCGCTGCTTCTTCCTCCGGTACACCCTCAACAGCCCCAGCCGCGCGATCCTCCTCTTCGGCTTCGAGCCTCGGCGCGGCTTCTTCCGCCGTGAAGACGCGCTGCGTCTCCTCATCCTCCCCTTCAATCACCTCTTCCAACGGCGCGGGGGCTTCAACCATTTCCATCGCGTCCGGTTCGGCCAACGTGGCAGCTCCGCCGAGCGAGAGGTTCATCAGCGCGTCAAACCCGATGGTGACCACCAACGCCAGCACGGCGAACGCCGTGGCGGCTCGCATTACGGGGAACAGGTTCCGACGCGGCATGATGCCGACCATCTCGTGCGTGAGCGTGAAGTTGCGGGGCAGCCGCACCTCAGGGAGTGTCCGCAAGGCAGACACAGTCTGTTGCAATTCCTCGAGTTGCTGGCGCATGCCAGGGTCGGCTTGTAGACGAGCTTCAAGCTGGCGCGCTTCACGCTCCGCCAACATCCCATCAAGGTAGGCGGAAAGGCGTTCCAGGTCACGGCGGCTGGGCTGCTTTATCTCAGGCATCACATTCCCTCACTATCCTGACGGAAAGCAGCCGGTAAAAGTTCCCGATACGTACGCAGACAATCGCGCAATCGCTGGCGAGCGCGCGCCAGCCGACTCTTTATCGTACCGATGGGCGTCCCGATCACCTCTGCAGCTTCTTGATAATTCAAATCCTGCACATCGACCAGCACGGCTACAATTTTAAACTCGGGAGGCAATTGATCCAGACATCGTTTGATCGCTCCCTGGAGTTCATCCCGCTCAACGGCACGATCCGGTGAAACCGGTGCAGAGCCCATACTTGGTGATTCGTCAAACTGTGGTCCGTCCCAATCCTCCGTGATGGAATCAAGGGAGGAGGACGGACGCCGTTTTCTGCGTCGCAACTCATCGTAGCAAGCGTTTGTCACAATACGGAATAGCCAGGAGGGGAAGGAACCGCCCCGGAAACGGTGCAGGTTCTTGAAGGCAGAGATGAAAGCTTCTTGGGTCGCATCGGAAGCCGAATCCACATCTCCCATAATGCGATAAGCAATGGCATAGACGCGCGACTGGTAGGCCAGCACCAGACGGTTGAAGGCATCGAGATCGTTGGAACGCGCAGCCTGAATTAACGCAGCCTCATCCATAACTGCGCCCATCATAGCCCAGCCAGGTCTGCATCGCAAGATTCTGATGTCGCGGGTGATTGAGCCGCACCCATCTGGTCGTACAGTTCCCCGCTAAAGATTCCGAACCCAGCGGTTTCTGTCGTCCACAAGCAGGATGGTCGGGGGAATGGGTTCATCACTGAGCTCATAGCCCATGATGATGATTTCTTCACCGACGCGGATGCGATGCGCCGCCGCGCCATTCATGCAGATCTCCCCCGAACCACTTTCCCCACGGATGACGTATGTCTCCAGGCGCTCCCCGGTGGTATTGCTCACCACCATCACTCGCTCCCCTTCCCACAGCCCGGCGCGGTCAATCAGCTCGCCATCAATCGTAATGCTCCCGATATAGGCGAGATTCGCTTCGGTGACTTGGGCCTTATGGATTTTGGACCGCAATAACCAGCGCATCAGCTGTGCTCCCTCCGCCGGAATATCATTCTAAGCCCTTCCCGACACCTTCACAAGGGACGTGATTCGGCATCCATAAGATGCGGTTACAATGAGTCCATGATGACCGCATTCCCGCGCCCGACTGCAGCGAGAATCGCTGCCTACCGAACACGATCCTTTCGTACCGTTCCCGAGCAACGTGTCACTTCCTTACAAGAAGCGGAACGCTTCGTCCATCAGCGCGGCTATCTCTTCTTCTGGCCACCCAGGAAGATAGCGTTCCCCAGTTTGTGGGCTGCTGTCGCCGGTGATCGCCATGTTCCCAATCATCATGATGATCCCGGTCACGTCACCTGGGCATGGAAGGACAGCATGCTTCCAACTCGGCGCTGGTACTATGGGAAGCTCCTCCGTGGGCGCGCGATGATGGTCAGTCTCTCCACACTGCCCGCGTTCTACGCTCTCAGCTCCCGAACCGGGGATCTAGATGATTTCATCGACGTGTATCACGCCGGATCCCTCCCACACGAAGCCTACCGAGTTGCCAGGGTAATCCTTGAGGAGGGACCCCAAAACAGCATTCAGCTGCGGCGTAAAGCAGGTCTCTCCGCAGCAAGCGCGAAATACCCTTTCGAGCGCGCCCTGACCATCCTTCAGAAAGGGCTATGGATTCTGCCCATTGGCGTTGCCGATGCTGGCACATGGCACTACGCCTTCGAATATGAACTGCTCGACCGCTGGCTCCCGGATGTCCTGGAAGCTGCGAGATGTATCAGCGATACTGCTGCGCGCGAAGAGCTGCTCAAACTGGCCTTCTCCTCCCTCGGGAGCACTGATCAACGCACCCTGCGACTCCTCTTTGGATGGAAAAAAACTCAACTCGCTCAGACCCTGGGCGCTTTGCAGGCGCAAGATTATCTGAAGTGGGATAACGAAGAGACATGGTGGCTTTCCCGTTGGGAATAGCCAAAACAACTCCTCCATGGTATGACCTTTGTGCCATGCGTTTTCTTTTGAAATCCTGTATTGTAAAGAGGCCCTCGCTAATGGAGCCGTTGGATGGACGAAAAGTATATCGATGCCAGCAAGATACTGGCGCAAGAGGCTCCCCTCACGGAAATGCTGAGTCAGGGTGTCATCCGCTCACATCAGGGAGAGCCGATTGAAACGCTCTATTACACGCTTCCGGCGTTTGATCCAAAAAAGGTATCGCCTGTCGCAGGGCTGGGTGTTTGCCTAATCCGGTTCGAGACCGACTCAACTTGGGCACTGGCAAAAAACAGGCACCATGTTGATCCCTGGGAAATTGCTGCCGCATTTGTCCGTCTCGGATACTTCCCGCCCCTCCAACTCATCGAACAGCTGTCGAAATCGCCCAACCTTACCCCGTCGGAGGCTCATGAGGTGATTGAGATTGTCCTCGAGGTCGTTACGCCTCGCATCCAACAGCTCATCGACATCCGTACAAACCTGACCAAAATAAAGCAATCCCTCCACTGGTAACACCCCGGCAACCCAGTTTTACATAAGTTTTAGTCCAGAATCACGCCACTCCTTCTATGATTGATTGGAGAGTTGGCCGACCTACCCCTACAAGTTCAAGGCTGCCGCCTTATTCCGTCAACAGGCTCGGTCGAGGAGTGCGTTCATGTTCCGTTGGATAAACAATATTCGTATCCGAAACAAACTGCTGGTGATGCTGATCCCTTTTCTGGCGCTGGTGGCGATTCTCACCTCGGTGGTCTTCCTCGCCCAACAGGGCGTACAACGCGCCTATCAGGAACAGCTTTCCATCCATATGGGAAACGCGCTCACGCTCGCCTCGATCGAACGCCAGCTGGTGCGTCTGGAGTTAAATGAACAAACCTCCATCATGCAGGCGGATTCCGCCTCTTCTGGCATTGATCAGGAAGGGGAGGCAACCGCTTTCCTCGACCTTGAAACCATCAGTGGACTCAACCTGACCTTGGATACGCTCATCACCGAGACAGATGAGGAAACAGCCCTGATCGAATCCTTGCACTCGCTCGTCAGGGATTACCATGTGGCTTACAATGACGCTCTCACTCTCCATCAGGAGCGAGACCACCCCCAAGACGGCGCCTACGCAGCCCTGGAAGAAAGCCTAATCACCCTGCAAAACGCAGCCTTCGCAGCCAATGACGCCCGCCTCAACGCCAATCTGCAATCGCTGAATCGCAGCATTCTTCTCTACCATCAAACCAGCCTTCGGTCGGACGCCCTCGCCGTCCCTACGGCCATCTCAAGCTACTTGCAAAGCCTGTCCTCGGCAGAACTTGAAGACGAAACACGCGCACAGCTGCGTGAATACGCGCTTGTCATCCGAGAAGATTTTGACACCTACAGCGCGCTGACCAATCAACTCTCCGAGCAGCAAACCAGGCTGCAAGAGACAAGAGCACAAATCACTCCCCTGATTGATGAACTGCGCCAGAGCTTCAACGCGGATCAGATTCTTGCCCAGGAACGCATCGACACAGCAGGACTGTTGTTTCGCAACCTCATCTTCCTTGTCATCGGAGCCCTGGGCCTGCCCTCCATCCTGCTTTCCCTGCGCATCGCCAACTCGATCTCCCGGCCGATTGCGCTGATCACAGAGGGGGCACAATACTTCGCAGTCGGGGATGCAGAGATGTCTCAGCTGGATAAGGACGAAGTTGAACGCATTAACAAGCGCAAAGATGAACTAGGCCGAATCGGACGTGCCTTTACTGAGCTATCTGCCTACTTCCGTAATATTCAACGTGCTCTAACCCAGCTTGCTGATGGTGACCTCAGCGTTGACATCGAGGCCTGTGGCGATACCGACCTCACAGGCCACGCGCTGGCCGGGATGATTCTGCGTCTACGGGAATTGATGTGCACACTTCAAGAAAGCGTCATCGTTCTCTCCGAATCAGCCGATCATTTATCTGAAGCCAGTCAACAAAGCGATCTTGCCAGTTCTCAGGTTGCAGCCACCATCCACCAGATGGCAAAGGGCGCCCAGGATCAAGCGAACGATGTGCTTCATGCGGCAGAAGCCTTTAAGACCATTACCGACGCGATTGACAACATTGCGCTCGGTGCCCAAGAACAATCTCAAGCCATGGCGCATGCGTCCGAATCACTCGGTCAGATAAACACAGCGATCCGGGTTGTCACCCAGATGGCCGAGGTGAGCATGGACGGCGCAGAGCAGGCCTCGCGCACAGCTGAAACCGGGGTCGAGATGGTAGAGAGCAACAAGAAAGCCATGGGCATCATACGCGAGAAAGTCATGCACGGCGCGGATCGGGTGGAAATCATGGATAACCGTTCCCAGCGCATCAATATGATTATCGAAGCCATCGACGACATCGCTTCTCAGACCAATCTGCTGGCGCTGAATGCCGCCATCGAAGCTGCACGCGCAGGCGAACACGGCAAAGGATTTGCCGTCGTCGCAGACGAGGTACGCAAGCTTGCAGAACGGACGGTAGTCGCCACCGGGGAAATCACGGAGATTGTTAAGGAAGTGCAATTGACCGCTGGCGAAGCTCGTGAAGCGATGAAGTTGGCTACCGAGGAAGTCGAGAATGGCGTTGGTCAAACAGATCGGACACACGATGCTCTTGCGGCAATTAAGCAGGCAGTCGGCCAGCTTCACCAACAAGTTGAATCCATCCTCGCCTCCGCGAAAGAGATGGATGGCTCTGCCGTTCAACTGGTTGAAAGCATGGATTCAGCGTCAGCCATCGTGGAAGAGAATTCCGCCTCGACCTTGGAGATGGCTTCCGGTACGAACGACATCAACCATATGATCGAGGAGATCGCCAGCATCAGTGAGGAAAACAGCGCCTCAACCGAAGAGATCAGCGCTTCGACGGAGGAGGTCCACTCCCAGGTTGCCGATGTTGCCGCCGCAACACACCGTCTCCAGTTGATCGCGGAGCAAATCGAGCAGCACATCAGCCGCTATCGTGTCACCGAAGAAGAGGCTGTCAAACTGGAAGGAATTCAACACGCCAAGCCCGAATCGCTGAAACCGGCTCCCGCTGCTTCCGGGAATGGTCGCAGCTAATCCTGCTCGTTGCAGATGGCCAACAAAACCAAACCCCGCATGGTGGACATGCGGGGTTTTCTATCCTTGTCGAGACGTCCACTCAATTCCGGAGGGCAAGCGCTCCTGCATTGCCGTCCATGAAATGGCTCAAGCTCTGCGCATCTGTCATGAGAGGGCTGTTGCGAGCAGGGTCATTAACCACGAACAAATCGAGGGAGGGATCGTAGCCGCTCACCAGCACAAAATGACCCGTCGCCCCCCCAGGGGCTGAATTCCAGTCATGCTCGCGATCACCCGTCCACGGTAGTGGAGACTTTCCTGCAAAGGTCCCACTGACAATGACCTCTTCGCCCGAAAGGAGGGCGAGCCGAATGGCCGCCGGATCAGGTTCGATTCGGCGGGTGGTCGCTCCTGCTGCCCTTGCGCCACGCTCGATATCGGTCAAGGTGGTGAAGGTGCTGTGCTCGGCTTCCACGCGCTGGCCGTTTGCATCAACCCCATCCTGCCATGCAGCCGTCATGCATTGACGGGCGCGATCGACGAGCTCCCCTTCGCTGGAGCTCCAGCTGCACCCATCCAGCGATAATCCGAGTGACTGGAGCGCCATCGCCAGGGAAGCTGGGCCACAATTGGCATTTGCGCCATCCCCCCCTACCTGGCGTTCAGCGTCAAACTGGTTGATCTGAATGGCAAATGCCTGCTGCATGATGGTGCTGCTGCCCAAGCCTTCCACCCCCATCGAATCCTGGAGGTACGGTGCCAGCATCTGGAGCAACATCGGGGCAAGCGTATCGCTTCCCGTCATACCCGCCAGACCAGAAACATCCGATTCGCCTGCAATCAGCGCACTGCTGAAGCTGCCTTGCACTTCCTTGAGCATGAGGTCAAGCATCTGCTGGAATACATCCGCGGCTTCATTTCCGCTCTGCAAGGCGTTCGTAGCGAGGGTGGCCGGTCCGGTGAACCTCGGTATGATGGGAAGAAGTTCATCCATGATGTCCCCATTGTAGGGGAAACGCGGACACACCTCCATAAACGGGGACTAAAAACAATCATCCGGAATGTTATGCGGTTTTAACCTATACTTTAAAGCGCATTAAACTGCGGTTTGTTTAATAATACTGAAAGAATGATTCATGGTTGATCAAGTAAAAGCAAACATTGAACCTTGGCACCGAAGGAGGCCAACCGAATGGAAATTCTTAGGACGTTATCCTGTTTGATCCCTGTCATCCTTGTGCTCTTTTTCCTGGTCATTCCGGGTGTGAAGATGCTCTACCAGTACGAGCGCGGCGTCGTATTCACACTCGGGCGCTACACCAATACCCGCGAACCCGGTCTTACCTTCATCATCCCCTTCTTCCAGACCATTCGGAAGGTGGACATGCGCATCAAAACGGCGGAGATTCCCCGTCAGGAGGTGATGACCAAGGACAACATTCCGATGCTCGTCAACGCCGTCGTCTACTTCAAAGTCATCAGCCCTGAGGATGTGATTATCAAGATTGAGGATCACGTTTACGCTGTGCGTCAATACACGCAAGCGGCGCTGCGCGATGTGCTGGGCAACAGTGAGATGGACTTCGCCCTGACGGAGCGCGAGCAGATTGCAGAAAGCATCAAAGAAATCGTCGACTCCGAGACAACAGGTTGGGGCGTGGACGTAGAGGCGATCAAAATCCAGGAGATCGAACTTCCTGCCGAGATGAAGCGAGCGATGGCGAAGCAGGCCGAAGCGGAACGTGAACGCCGCGCCATGATTATTGCCAGCCAGGGCGAGCTCTCAGCCTCAGAAAACCTCAGAAAGGCAGCCGAAACCCTGGCATCCGGACCAGGTGCCATCCAGCTCCGAACACTCCAGACCATCCGCGACATCGCCGCTGATCCTTCTGAAAAGATCGTCCTGTTCGTTCCATCCGATCTGGGAGGCATGCTCCGGAACCTGACAAAAGAGTAGCGGGCTGCGATGTTAAACAACAATATCCGCTACCTACAACTCGCGTTCAACGACACCGTCGACGACGTGCTGCGGATTCTTCCTACAGTCCCGAACTCGCCGCGCCTTCTCATTGAAGCCGGCACCCCTTTCATCAAACATGAAGGGAATCGCGGAATCCGGGCCATCCGTGAGCGCTGGAGCGGCCTTGTGGTCGCGGACCTGAAAGTCGCCGATGGCGCCCTCGGAGAACTATCCATGGCGAGACGTAGCGGTGCCAATGCAGCCACGGTTCTGGGCAACGCACCCACAGAAACCCTGGACCTGTTTGTGAAGCACTGCAAACAGCTCGGCATGCTGTCCATGATTGACATGCTCGGCGTGAAGGATCCTCTTCGTGTGATGCGTCCCATGCTGACCCCTCCCGACGCCGTCGTGATGCACCGTGGCCGTGATGAGGAAAACACGCGCGGGAAAGTCATCCAGTACAAGCATGTCAATCGGATCCGCAGTAAATACGATGTCACCATCTCCGCAGCAGGCGGGATCGATCTACGCGAATCCCGCAGCGCCATCTTTAACGGCGCGAACATTGTTGTCGTCAATCTCGTACAGCCCGGTTCCATCTGGGAAGGGATCCCGACGACGGGCAATGTCGGCGCCAAGGTGCAGGAATTCCTGGAGATGATCAAGTAGTCGTCGGACACAGGGCAAGAATCAGAGAGGGTTGTCCGTCGGGACAACCCTCTTCTCACTTGGAGCAATCGGTGGTGTTTCGCCACATCCAACTGGCGAGGACTGCAGTGATGGCATTCGCTCTAGGAATCGACGAGGTGTTGATCTAACCGCTGCTGCCCAACCATCTCAAAGACGAACCAGGGTGGGAAGAGTTGCATGGTGATTATTGCCACCGAATCTGTTATCCATGTTTGAATGTACTGTCACACGTGCTCCAACCGGCTAGGGGTTAAGGTTTCAACCTAGATGGCGGTGATACAGCCGATGAAGAATGTTAAACGTGACCCCAAGCGTCTTCACATCCGCCAGACTTCGATCATTTTCCTCTCTGATCTGAACAGCCAGGCCGTGGTCATAAGGGCCTTCCTTTAATGTCTTCCACATCTCATCGTACATGACGGCATTCGCACCCGTCCCCTGAAACCGGGGGAGAATCCCCACACCGTTGAAATCCAACCATGTCGATGCTCGCTTCGCCAGGAGCAGGCGCAGCCAGCCGAATGGGAACATCCTCCCCCGCACTTTCCGCAGAGCGGGCGCAATATTGGGGTAGGCGATCATGAAGCCATGAATGACATCATCCTTGTAAACGAGCTTGATCAACTCTGGTCTTGTGAGACTGATGATGCGCTGCCCCATTACCCTTATCTCCGCCTCCGTCATGGGGTAGTAGCCCGGTACCGCCGTAAACGCCTCGTTGTAAATTCGGTGAACGTGCGGAATGAGCGAGCGCATCTCATCCTCGGTTTGCAGAACATGCACACGGTAACCACGCCTTTGGCGGATTTGTGCGGCGATGCGAGCCACTCGCTCGGGGAACGCATACTCCCCCGTGAGGTAACCCGTATGGTAATCCGTCAACTTCTGGAAACCCTGCGCGTGGAGCAGACGGTCATAATAGGGCGGATTGTAGTTCAAACCCATGGGAAGGCGCTCTTCGAACCCGTCAATGAGCAAACCCGCTGCTTCCCCCTGGATAAAACCGCGTGGTCCTACAAGTCGGTGGATGCCTCTCTGACGAGCCCATTGAAAGGCAACATCAAGGAGCGCGGATGCTGCTTCGTCGTCATTAATGCACTCGAAAAGGGTGAAGAAACCACTATCATCATTGTGGAACGAACGATAGCGTACATTATTCAGGATGGCGACACGACCCACTGGTGTGCCGTCATCCTCCACGAGAAAGAAAGCTGCTTCGGAGTGCGCATAGAAGGGATGGTGATCGACATCCATCATGAAGCGCTGATCCGATCGCAGGGGATGGATCCAACGATCATCGTCCGCATACAAGCGCTCTGCCACCTCCCAGAACTCCCTGCGCTCGCGTTGATCCGTGACTTCAATTCTTCTCGCGCGCATACTTACTCCTGACCCTCGCTTGCGACCATGCTGCGATTGTACTCCATATCGCCCCGGGTCATCCTCGCTTCAGAAGGCCGCCTGTCAGAAAGAAAACCGCATAAGTTCAGGTAGCTGTCACGGAGAGCCATGCACAATAGCTATGCTGATAGTGCGCTGGGGTTCGTGCTGGACGACAGCCACGCCCACACCTGGAGTTGCGGACCATCCGGAAACGGCGTGTCGAACTTCGAATGCAGTGTCACGTGTCACCCGGGTGCCAGGAAAGGAGGTCGACAATGGATCGAAGCTTGCGTGACCTTTCCATGGACGACTTCGAAGGACCTCTCGCGGAGAAACAACTTGCCGTTATGCAGGCCCTTGCCCTTTATGGCGCACGGCACCCCGAACGCGCCTCCATCATGGTACCGTTGCTGACGGCACTTCTCCAACAGCCCGATGCTGACCTTATCGCACTGAGCACTTGGGCACTCGGGCAGATTGGCTTTGAACAACCCGACGCCGTGGCGGAATCCATCCCATCCATGGTCAAGCTCATCCAGCATCCCGACAGCCATGTCCGTCAGTGCGCGCTTTGGGCTCTCGGCAGGATCGCCATCGCGCGCCCTGACCTCATCGAACAAACGCTTCCTTCCATCCTCACACGCGACCGGGACCCCGACCCCGGAGTCCGCCTGTGTATGTTGTATGCCTGTGAGGGCATTGCCGCTCAACATCCAGAGTGGCTCTCGCCAGCCATTCCCCGCCTGGGCAGGCTGTTGCTCGACCCCGACGGGGAGAGGGTGCAGCGTGAAGCCCTGCAGCTTTTCCGTTCTCTCGCTGCAGCCGATCCTCACCGCTGCCACTGCATCGCGCCTGCGCTGGATGAACACACGCGCAGTCAAGACGCCGACCTGAGAGAAGATGCGGCGGCTATCCTCGCATTGGTGGAAGCAGCGTCCTCCGAAGCTTGAAAAATCAGGCGCCATACGATCGTCATGACTTGAGCGGCAGCTCAACCTCCGCTATGATGGCCTCAACTCGACGTTGAGAGGGCTTAATGATGGTTGTTCGTTGGGGCATTCTTGGAACAGCGAAAATTAACCACAAAATCATCCCTGCCTTTCAAGCAAGCACGATGGCCGATGTCCTTGCGATCGCCTCACGAAGTGTAGAGAAGGCAACCCAGGCTGCCGAGCAGTATGCGATACCCCGGAATTACGCGTCCTATGAGGACCTCCTCGATGATGCAGATGTAGACGCTGTCTACATCCCATTGCCCAATCATCTTCATCTCCCCTGGTCCCTGCGTGCCCTGCAGGCAGGAAAGCATGTGCTTTGTGAAAAACCTCTCGGGATGAACGCCGATGAAGCTCGCCAGCTTCTCAAGGCCAGCCAGGGCTACCCGGCGCAGAAAGTGATGGAAGCTTTCATGTACCGCTTTCATCCACAATGGCTTCAGGCAAGAGCATGGGTGCAGGAAGGCGCCATCGGCGAGCTGCGCAGTGTGCACACTTTCCTTTCCTACTTCAAGGATGACGCGGACAATATCCGCAATGTAGCGGAGTACGGTGGCGGCGGGCTGATGGATATTGGGTGTTACGGTGTTTCCATCGCCCGTTTCCTCTTTAATGGGGAACCGAAACGTGTCTTCGGTGCGCTGGAATTTGATCCGCAGTTCGGCGTGGATCGGCTCGGAATTGGAATCCTCGAGTTCGATCGGGGGCTGGCGTCCTTCACCATCGGCACTCAGCTCGTTCGCTACCAGCGTGTGCAGATTCTGGGAACACGAGGCCGTATCGAACTCGTGATCCCGATCAACCCGCCTCCCGGTGAGCCCTCCCGTCTGGTCCTGCAGCAAGGGCTTGCCGTCACCGAACACGCCATCGCAGTCAGCGATCAGTACACGGCGCAATGTGACGCCTTCTGTCAGGCGATCATCGATGATACCGCCGTGCCGACACCGCTGGAAGATTCTGTGTGCAACATGCATATCCTCGATCGCATCAAGCACAGTGCCGCTGCAGGGAACTGGCGTTGAATGGAAAAAGGCCGGGCGGGTCTGCCCAGCCTCGCAAAGCGAACTCGCCATCGGCCCCCGCTTCTGAAGCTGACCGTGAGGCGATCATGCCTGACGGGATGAACGCATCAGGTCGCGATGAACTGAAAAAGGTGCCTGCTGCTGCTTAGGAGCCCATCACACGCTAAAAAAGACGGGTAGCAAACTAATGACGCTGAGCACCCCAGCAATGAAATACGCCACCGCAGATGCCTTCAAGCGTTTGCTATTCTGCGCGTTGATCTGCTCCAAATAGGCATTGAATTCCGCCACAAAAGCCTCGCCGGATTGAGCGCCACCTTCACCGGCATCGAGGCGAACCTCATGATCGCGTTCCCGGATGGCGAAGGGACGCAGCTCCTCCTGAGATTGCTGCCAGGAGACATAGCCGAGGTAAAAGAAAATCGCGGCGAAGAGCAACCAGAGCACGTACAAGAAAAGGTCCATGAGGTTCCCCTTATCGGTATCGAGCGTGCTCTTGAGGATAGCACAATCCTGCGCACAGGGAAACTGGAGGCTGCTTGAAAAGATGAAGGATGTTTCCGAGGAGGGGGGTGGTTAAAATAAAATGCCTCTTGGCAATGGCTTACTCTCCCAGGCCGTCGCCAGCCAAGTACCATCAGCGCTGACGGGCTTAACTTCCGGGTTCGGTATGGGACCGGGTGTACCCCCGCCGCTCTAATCACCAAGAGGCAGTTTTATCGTTATACTTGTTCACTGAATAGCGTTTTCCGTATGAAAGAACACCAAGTTCTCCGCATCACAGGTTAAGCCCTCGACCATTAGTACGACTTGGCTGAATTCCTTGCGGAACTTACACCTGTCGCCTATCAAGCAGATAGTCTCTCTGCGGTCTTACTCCCTAACGGGATGAGGGATCTCATCTTAGGGCGAGTTTCCCACTTAGATGCATTCAGCGGTTATCTCTGCCAGACGTAGCTACCCAGCGATGCTCCTGGCGGAACAACTGGCACACCAGAGGTCTGTCCACTCCGGTCCTCTCGTACTAGGAGCAGCTCCCTTCAAATCCCTTACGCCCACAGCGGATAGAGACCGACCTGTCTCACGACGGTCTGAACCCAGCTCACGTACCGCTTTAATGGGCGAACAGCCCAACCCTTGGGACCTTATCCAGCCCCAGGATGCGATGAGCCGACATCGAGGTGCCGAGCCTTGCCGTCGATGTGAACTCTTGGGCAAGACTAGCCTGTTATCCCCGGGGTAGCTTTTATCCGGTAAGCCACGGCCCTTCCACTCGGTACCGTGGGATCACTAAGCCCGACTTTCGTCTCTGCTCGACGTGTATGTCTTGCAGTCAAGCTCCCTTATGCCTTTACACTCTACGGCTGGTTTCCATTCAGCCTGAGGGAACCTTTGGGCGCCTCCGTTACCTTTTCGGAGGCGACCGCCCCAGTCAAACTACCCACCTGGCACTGTCTCCCTGCCGGATGACGGTCAGGGGTTAGGGTCCAAACTTAATCAGGGTGGTATTCCACTTTTGGCTCCACCGAGACTGACGCCCCGGCTTCACAGCCTCCCACCTATGCTAGACAGATTAAGCCCGAACGCAATGCCAAGCTATAGTAAAGCTCCACGGGGTCTTTTTGTCCTGCTGCGGGTACACGGCATCTTTACCGCGACTTCAATTTCGCCGGGTCCCTCGTTGAGACAGTGCTCCAGTTGTTACGCCGTTCGTGCGGGTCGGAACTTACCCGACAAGGAATTTCGCTACCTTAGGACCGTTATAGTTACGGCCGCCGTTCACCGGGGCTTCAGTTCAGAGCTTCGCATACGCTAACCCCTCCCTTTAACCTTCCGGCACTGGGCAGGCGTCAGCCCCTATACATCGCCTTTCGGCTTAGCAGAGACCTGTGGTTTTGTTAACCAGTCACCAGAGCCATTTCACTGCGGCCCTCCGCTGCTCCATTTGAATAAATTTCACAACAGAGGGCACCCCTTCTCCCGAAGTTACGGGGTCAATTTGCCTAGTTCCTTAACGAGGGTTCTCCCGTTCACCTTGGTATACTCTACCCGTCTACCAGTGTCGGTTTGCGGTACGGTCACCTGAGTTTCAACGTTTAGAGGTTTTTCTCGGCAACAAGGCTCAACCACTTCTGCCTCTTGGGCTCGCCATCGCGCCTCGGCTCAGCTCACGGATTTGCCTATGAGCTTCTACACCTACACGCTTAGCACCTGCACGACCAATCGCAGGCTGGCCTACCTCGTTGCGTCACCCCATCACTCCATCAGGTGGTTCCGGAATGTTGACCGGATGTCCATCACCTACGCCTTTCGGCCTCGGCTAAGGACCGACTAACCCGACGTGGAACGACCTTCCGTCGGAAACCTTAGACTTACGGTGAACACGGTTCTCACGTGTTTTACGCTACTCATGCCGGCATTCTCACTTCTGATCACTCCAGCCGTCCTTACGGTCGACCTTCCACGCGATCAGAACGCTCCCCTACCGCCCTCACCACCCGCAGGTGGTAAAGACCCATAGCTTCGGTATTGAACTTAGCCCCGTTACATTTTCCGCGCAGGATCGTTTGACCAGTGAGCTGTTACGCACTCTTTAAAGGATGGCTGCTTCTAAGCAAACCTCCTGGCTGTCTCAACAATCCCACATCGTTTCCCACTTAGTTCAAATTTAAGGACCTTAGCTGATGGTCTGGGCTCTTTCCCTCTCGACTATGAAACTCATCTCACATAGTCCGACTGCCATGTTCTGGAGTATCGGCATTCGGAGTTTGGTTAGGTTTGGTAAGCGATAAGCCCCCTAGCCCATCCAGTGCTCTACCTCCGATACTAAACACATGACGCTAGCCCTAAAGCTATTTCGGGGAGAACAAGCTATCTCCAAGTTCGTTTGGCATATCACCTCTACCCACAGCTCATCCCAAGCTTTTGCAACAGCTAAAGGTTCGGGCCTCCACGAGCGTTTAGACTCGCTTCACCCTGGCCATGGGTAGCTCACCTGGTTTCGTGTCTAATCCTTGCGACTGCACGCCCTATTCAGACTCGCTTTCGCTTCGGCTCCGGGTGTCACTCCCTTAACCTCGCCACAAAGATTAACTCGCCGGCTCATTCTCCAAAAGGCACGCCGTCAGGCATAGCGGCGCGTCACCCCATCTCTGGGGGACACAGGCCCGCCATTAGCCCTCCGACTGCTTGTAGGCATACGGTTTCAGGTTCTATTTCACTCCCCTAACAGGGGTCCTTTTCACCTTTCCCTCACGGTACTTGTGCACTATCGGTTGCTAAGTGTATTTAGCCTTGGAGAGTGGACTCCCCGGATTCCCACCGAATTAGCGTGCTCGGTGGTACTCAGGATACCAGCGAGAGTCAGCTGGTTTTCGCTTACAGGACTAGCACCTTCTATGGTTGGCTTTTCAACACCATTCTGCTAACCTGCTGATTGGTAACTCTCATTTGCTGGTCCTACAACCCCGGTACAGCAAGCCGTACCGGTTTGGGCTGATCCGCGTTCGCTCGCCACTACTAGCGGAATAATCTCTTTTCCTCTGGGTACTAAGATGTTTCAGTTCCCCAGGTTCCCTTCCTCGAGTCTATAGATTCAACAAGAGGATGACGCCGAAGCGCCGGGTTTCCCCATTCGGACATTCCCGGATCGCAGCCTGCACACGGCTCCCCGAGACTTATCGCAGTGTTCCACGTCCTTCATCGGCAATTAGCACCAAGGCATTCACCGTACGCCCTTAGTAGCTTAACTCAACGTGATGCGGAGAAATTGATGTTCTTTCGGTAAAAACGCTATTCAGTTGGTAAGGTGCTTGTTCTCTGAAGCCGTTGCTTCAGGCTGGCAGCTTGGCCGCCAAGAGGTGTTTCCCACGCGGTGGGCACCATCTCTCGAAGGTCAAACCGCTATGCAGACTACAGCCCGGCATATCGCCGGGCCGCATACACTGCTACGCCGATATACGCTCTTCTTGCTTTTGTTATCGCTCAGCAAACTCTGCTGCCAAACGGCTTTCCTCTCACTGCACCCAGTGGTGGAGATGAGGGGACTCGAACCCCTGACTTCTGCCTTGCAAAGGCAGCGCTCTCCCAACTGAGCTACATCCCCGATTCGCTTTGTAACGTCCTTGCAGTGGGCCTTCCAGGATTCGAACCTGGGACCTTTCCCTTATCAGAGGAACGCTCTAACCAACTGAGCTAAAGGCCCAATTTTCCTTAACAACTGAGAAGTGATAGGAAATGTACCGTTGCGTGAACTGGTTTGCTCCAACACCGTTGGAGCGGGTGATACATTTGGTTGGAGTGGAGCGCCGGCCCGCAGGCCTTTGCTCAAGCTCCCTTTAGAAAGGAGGTGATCCAGCCGCACCTTCCGGTACAGCTACCTTGTTACGACTTCGTCCCAGTCACCAGTCCCACCTTAGGCGGCTCCCTCCTTGCGGTTGGGTCACCGACTTCGGGTGTTACCAGCTTCCATGACGTGACGGGCGGTGTGTACAAGACCCGGGAACGTATTCACCGCAGTATAGCTGTCCTGCGGTTACTAGCAACTCCGGCTTCATGCAGGCGGGTTGCAGCCTACAATCTGAACTGAGATCGGCTTTGGAGGATTGGCTCCGCCTCACGGCTTCGCGACCCATTGTACCGACCATTGTAGCGTGTGTGTAGCCCTGGATATAAAGGCCATGCTGACTTGACGTCATCCCCACCTTCCTCCGGCTTTATACCGGCAGTCCCCTGTGACACATATAACACAGGGCAAGGGTTGCGCTCGTTACCGGACTTAACCGGACACCTCACGGCACGAGCTGACGACAGCCATGCAGCACCTGTATATGCTCCCCGAAGGGTCGGTCACCTTTCGGATCCCTACCACATATATGTCAAACCCAGGTAAGGTTCTTCGCGTAGCCTCGAATTAAACCACACGCTCCGCTGCTTGTGCGGGTCCCCGTCAATTCCTTTGAGTTTTAACCTTGCGGTCGTAGTCCCCAGGCGGCAGACTTATCGCGTTAGCTTCGGCACAGATGGCTGTTAAACCACCAACACCAAGTCTGCATCGTTTACAGCTAGGACTACCGGGGTTTCTAATCCCGTTCGCTACCCTAGCTTTCGCGTCTGAGTGTCAGGGACAGCCCAGGAGGCCGCTTTCGCCACTGGTGTTCCTCCGGATATCTACGCATTTCACCGCTACACCCGGAATTCCACCTCCCTCTACTGCCCTCAAGTCTGGTAGTTTCGAACGGCGTCTCCCAGTTGAGCCAGGAGTTTTCACGTCCGACTTACCAAACCACCTGCACGCGCTTTACGCCCAGTAAATCCGGATAACGCTCGCCTCCTACGTTTTACCGCGGCTGCTGGCACGTAGTTAGCCGAGACTTATTCCTGGGGTACCGTCCTTCCTCTTCCCCCAGAAAAGTGCTTTACAACCCGAAGGCCTTCATCGCACACGCGGCGTTGCTGCCTCAGACTTTCGTCCATTGGGCAATATTCCCTACTGCTGCCATCCGTAGATGTATGGACCGTGTTTCAGTTCCATTGTGGGGGGCCACCCTCTCAGGCCCCCTACCCGTCGTCGCCTTGGTAGGCCATTACCCTACCAACTAGCTGATGGGCCGCAGACCCCTCCCAAAGCGGATTGCTCCTTTCCTTCATGGTCCTCTAACACCATGAAGGGCATAGGGTATTAGCTCCAGTTTCCCGGAGTTATCCCCTTCTTCGGGGCAGGTCATCCACGTGTTACTCACCCGTTCGCCACTAGGACACCTCAATACAAGTACCGAGGGCCTCGTTCGACTTGCATGTATTAGGCACGCCGCCAGCGTTCATCCTGAGCCAGGATCAAACTCTCCGTAAAGACTTTTGAACCATGTTTTGCAACATGGATTCAGGTCATGTTGACCAGGTACACGCGCTGTTGGATTTCCTATCACTTTTCAATTGTTAAGGTGCGTTTACAAGAGCGAGCGACATCTTATCACCCGCCCTTACCTCTGTCAAGGGTTGCGGTCAAAAAAGCCGATGCTCATTTGCACATCGGCTAGGCTGACCGACACTGGACTTCCGTCCAGGTCTCTGACTTCCTTGACGGTATTCGTTTGTAATGTGTCTTTCCGTTTCCGGACGAGACGTTGCGTTGTGGTGCAGCGTTATTATACCGGCATCGAGTGGCCTGTCAAGGTCAAAGTTAAAAATCAACACGCCCTTGGAGCGCCTGCGACAACGTGTTCGCATCCGCGTACTCCAGGTCGCCTCCGGAAGGCAGCCCGCGTGCAAGGCGCGTAATCTTCACTGGCATCCCCCCCAACTGCTGTTTGAGATACATCGCCGTGGCTTCACCTTCCAGCGTGGGGTTGGTGGCCAGGATGACCTCGTGTATCCCTTCTCGCTCGATCCTCGTTAGAAGTTCCGTAATATGCAGATCTTCCGGGCCGACCCCCTCCACCGGCGATAGCGCGCCATGCAACACATGGTAGCGCCCATCGAATTGGCCTGTACGCTCAAGCGCGACCACATCCAGTGGTTCCTCCACCACGCATACAGCTTGTCCATTGCGGCTGGAATCGCGGCAGACCATGCAGGGGTCCTGGCCAACGGAGGTAATGTTGAAACAGTTTGAGCAGAAGCATGTTTCCCGCCGCAGCGCCTGAATGGCATCGGCCAACGCGATCGCCTCGCCCTCGGGTGAGCGCAGCAAATGGTAGGTTAAACGCGAGGCCGACTTCGGGCCGATCCCGGGCAATCGCGAGAGAGCCTCAATTAATTGTGTCACCGGCCGGGGAACTGTCGTTTTCATCCACCCATCCCCAGCATGCCGCCCAGACCACCCGTAATCGGCCCCATCTTCTTTTCTGCCAACATCCGGGCTTTCTCAAGAGCCTGATTGACGGCTGCCGTGAAGAGGTCTTCAAGCATCTCAACATCCGCGTCTTCAAGGATCGCCGGATCGAGAATGACACGCTTGCAGTCCATTGTTCCCGAGAGGACGACGCGCACCGCTCCACCACCCGCCGTTCCGTCTACTTCAGCCGCAGCGATCTCGGCCTGTGCCTGTTGCAACTGCGCCTGCATCTGCTGAACCTGGGCCATCAAACCTCGGCCACCTTGCCTACCCTTTGCCATGCCTACGGCTCCTTCATCGAAAGTGGGGGCATGCTGCTAATCGGACGATGACGTCCCGCCATGCAAATCATCTACGCCAACAACTTCCGCACCAAGGTCGCGCAACGCGGTCGCCACCATGCCGTCTGACTCGACAGGCACGGAATTCGGTTCCCCCTCATGATTGGATTCCCACACGGAGTTGAGTACACAGCGAATGCGAAGTGCAAGACCAAATACATCCTCGAGGGATTGCTTGGCGCTCTCCATTTTTTCGGGAACCTGCATCTTATCCCGCAGCAGGTCCGAACTGAAACCGATGATCACCTCATCACCCTCCACACCGAGAGGCTTGCAGGAATTTAACAAGGCTTGCATTTGGGGGTCGTGCCGCCTGGCCGCCCGCTGCACGTCGCGCCAGCGATCGATCAGTTTGTGATAATGGAGCTCCCCTGCTTCAGCAGGGGTAGCCAGCGATACCTCATCTGATGGGGGTGCTTGCTCGCGAAGCGCGGTTTCGCCCTCCGGGGATGGCGTCGGTTTCGTCGTCGTAACCCCTCCCTGATCGGCGGGCATCGTCGTTCGCGTTCCCGGTATCTGCTGCGGGGCAACCTCCAGCGGACGCTGTTGTGCGCTAACGGGGGATCCGCGTTCGATCTTCGCTGGCATGGATTCGAGCAACGCAATTTCCAAAGGCAGGCTGCGCTGCCAGGTTCCCCGTCGTTCGCTTGCCGCCCGGGAAAAGGAACGGATCCCATGCAGGAGGCCTTCAAGCGCCAAGCCTGCCGTGCGTGTCTCCATCTCGCTGCGCTGGCCCGGGGTCACATCCAGGAGGTCGGCATTGCCCATCTTTATGAGCAGCATACCGCGCAAGTAATCCACGATCTGGCGCGCCAGCTGACGTTCATCTGTGCCGGCATCAACAGCTTGATTAATCACAGCCAGACCAACATCAGGTGCTGCGTCAACCCAGGCTCCGACAAGGTTTCGCACCGACTCGCTGGACGCCGTGCCCAGGACGGTCTGAGCCCGATCAAGGGTGATGGTCTCGCCGGTTGACGCCAGTTGATCGAGAAGCGAAATGGCATCCCGCAAACTGCCCGTAGCCTGACGGGCGATTAACTCCAGCGCCTTCTGTTCTACGCTATAGCCTTCCTGCTCACTCTTCGTCGTGAGAAAGTCGACCATCGTCTCCATTGGAATGCGACGGAACTCATGCCGCTGGCAGCGAGATAACACCGTCGCGGGTATCTTATGAGCCTCTGTGGTTGCAAGAATGAAAATGGCATGCTCTGGGGGCTCTTCCAGTGTCTTTAACAAGGCGTTAAAAGCCGCCGTTGAGAGCATGTGCACTTCATCAATGATGTAGACCTTATACCGTCCGCGGTTGGGAGCGAAGTTAATCTTGTCACGTAAATCCCGAACGTCCTCCACGCTGGTGTTGGACGCGGCGTCAATTTCAATTAAATCCAGGAAGCGCCCCTCCTGCACTTCGAGACATGGAGGGCATTGATTGCAGGGACGATCTGCAAGCTGCTCAGCTTCGCAATTCAATGCCTTGGCGAGCAGGCGTGCAGTTGATGTCTTTCCTGTCCCACGTGGCCCAGAAAAAAGAAAGGCGTGCGCGGTTCTTCCGGATTGCACGGTGTTGCGCAGGGTCTGAATCACATGATCCTGACCGATCACATCATCCCAATCTTGCGGTCTCCATTTTCGATACAGCGCCTGTGACATGGATGCACTCACCTCGTTTCGCGAGTGTATCAGACGCCATACTCGCACGCAAGGACATCATCACGTGAGGGTTTTGAGGACCTCTATCCCATCATCTCTTTAACGAAAACACGCCCTGCCGGTTGAGCAGGGCGCGTTGAAGGAACGTGGTCTTTCACGGAATGATGCGGGAAGCTTGAAGTGCAAAATCGACGGCGAGCCGGGATGCATCACTCGAAAGATCGTCGTCTTCCCCGTCCAGCGTGAGCACACGCAAAGGCAAATTGCTGCTGCGCATCCCTTGCTCAAATGCCTGCGCACCAGCGACGCCTTCCTCATGCTCAGAACCGACCAGTACCAGGATGGGAAAATCTTCGGCCGCGCTTGTCGGTGCTGGATAGACTTCCGCAGCAAGTGATGCCACACCGCTCATCGCACTGCGATAACGAAGCGCATAACGCAGTGCAAATTCACCCCCGGCGCCATTGCCGGCGATGAAGAACTGACGCTGGAAAGGATAGGTTGAATACAGCAGTCGCAGCACAGTCGCAATGCGTCCTTCGCTGTTGTTTTCATTCAGGCCGTCCGCGCCGACTTGAAAAGTCGGACAGAGAAGGACATAGCGATTCTCATCCGCCAGCGGCTGCCAGCGCCGGAAGCAATCCTCGCCTGTTTCGTCAGCAGCATGAACACCGACGAAGAGTAGCCAGTCGACATCGGCCTTATACGCTTCCGGAAAGTAGACGTAGTATTCAAAAGGCTCGGTGGAACGGTAGTCTTCCGGCTTAGGGCCCGGGCTGCACGCCTGTAGTGTAACCAGCACGAGCAGGAATCCAACGAGAAGGAAAGAGCGCTTCATCAGTTATTATCCGGAATCTGGAAGACGGATTGCACGTTGCCCTCTGCGTCCACCAAGCGGATCTCTCCGCCAGGCTCCCACAATGCCCTTCCTGATCCAATATGGAGTTCCACCGGTGAATCGGAGCCTTCAGACGAATGAATCTCCACCGCACCCCGGCTGTAAAACGTGAACGCCGGAAAACGGTAAACCTCTCTGGTACCATCCAGGATCATCCAGCCTTCCATGGCGACTTCGCCATCCACATTCTCAAGCCGGATAAGTTCCTGCTCCAACTCGCCCACCCCTTCCACGGCGCGGATGAGAACCTCGAAACCGGGATCGGGCAATGTTGGGATCGGCTCAGGGTCAATCGCCTCTGCTGTTGCCTCCGCAACGGCCGCACCGCCCGGTATCTGTAGTTCCTGTCCAACATCGAGGTCGTTCGCGTCCTCCAGCCCGTTTGCCTCCATCAAGTCCTCTATCGTGAGGCCAAAAGCCTGGGCAATCTCAAACATGGTGTCACCCGATTGAACCCGATACAGATATGGCGTCGGTGTTGGGACTGGCGTCGGTGTTTCCGTAGGCAACACTTGCGCCACCTGGGCGACGAGATCCACTGTGGGTGTTGGCAGAACTGGCTCACTCGTCCGCCCTCGTCCAAACACAGCCAGGACAATCAGGGTGGTTGCAGCTGAGACCACAATATTCAAACCCAGGTACAGCAGGTATTGTTGGTTGCCGCGTCGCCTAACGCTTCCCATATCCTCTCCACGAGTACGGTCGATGATTGCTCATTGACGATTGCAAGTTGTATGCCTAAAATCTGGAACAGGTCCTGCACTATCTGCATTCTAACCCCTGAAAGGAAACGATGCCATTCATAATTGACGGTCACAACCTCATTGGCGCCATGGCTGACATCGACCTCGCCGATCCTGATGATGAAGAGCAACTTCTCGTACGGTTGCATGCACACGTCGCTGAAGTGCATAAAACGATTCACATTTACTTCGATCGGCGCGCACCTGGCGAGCGTAGCACCACACGACGCGGAAGGGTCATCGCCCATTTTGTCGACCGCACGCGTACAGCAGACGATGCCATACGGGACCATGTCGAGCGACTTCACCGTGAAGCTGCAAATTGGACCGTTGTCTCTTCAGATCACGCCGTCTTGAACCATGCCCGTCGTCATGGCGCACGCACACTCAGCAGTCAGGAGTTCCTCTCCGGCTTGCATCCTTCTACGCAAAGCGATTCTGAAGATGAGGTGCGTGATGTCCAGCTTTCCCCCGAGGAAATACGCTTGTGGGAACAGCAATTCCACAACACGAATAACGGATCAATCTAAGCATTACATTAAAATCAAGTAATTCGGGTCTGGTTTGTGATAAAATCCTTCGCAGGACATCACGACTTCTTGGCTTAGGTGTTGGTATCGTGTTTGTCTTAGGGGACCCACCCTACCGCCCACGTGTCCCCCCTGCACGTACGGTAGGACCCCGACTCTTGAGGACTTGCCGGGTGACCCCCCACATCCGGCAGTCCTTCTTTTATATATATATATGCACCTCTCAGGATGGAATCCTGGCCACCAGTGCTGTGATTTCTTTATCCCCGCTACAATCACGAGCCGCCGTGACCAGCGCTTCTGCACAGCGATGAACATCAGCAAAACGCTGGCATGCGCCGGCGATGACATCATCCGGAAGCGCTTTCCATAAACCCGCTGAAGCCAGCACAATGGCATCACCCGGTTTTAACTCATACGAAGTAATATCTGCCTCTGGATCCTCAGCAAGGCCGAGCAGGCGTGCCTCTGCCTCTTCGCGATTTCTCGCAGCATAGATGCTACCTGCCGGTGTTACTTCTGTATCCTCTCCAGTGGAAACGGGATGGTCTTCTGTCAGACGCTTTAACTGCTGCTGTCGCCATAGATAAGCACGACTGTTGCCCAGATGCCCTATGACCACTTGCCCACCCAGGACGAGCATGAGTGTCAGGCTCGTGACCCCACCTTCCACCCGGGATCTCACCGCCCGGTTTGCCTCTGAAAAACAGGCCCCCATCAACGTGTGAAGGGATGGAAGATCGCGTGCCGGTTCAAGGTCAAGCACTTGCATGTACGTGCCCTGAGTCACTTCGCGCAACGCAGCTTTCACCGCCGCCGTGGCAGCTTGATCGCTTTTGGGTCGATTTGCCTGCCCTACCGCCAGGGCAAGAACGCCATAGTCGGGGAGCATATCATTGCCATCATATCCCCCCAACATGATCATATGGGCATCTGTCCGCTTCCCATTATCTTCACGTACGTCGGTGTGGCCAACACCTATCTGGAGATGACGGCGGCCTTCACCCGGGATTTCTTCTGGAAGCAGCTCCGGGGTGAGAGGTGCCGTTGTGGCGCGGTCGGGAGGCGGCGCGTCTGTCCGTGTGAAAAGTTTCCGTAGAAATCCCATCAGTGGGTTTTACCTCCCTGCCAGGAATCGACCTGAACGCATTCTACTCAAGCGCAGACTCAACTGCAAGCGCTTGATGGTCAGACACCAGCTTTGTCCAGCACACGCTCGATCCCCATTTGAACGATCGGATGATAACGTTCTTTGAAGCGGGTGAAGAGCTTCCTCGCATACGGACGCGACCACGCTGTGCTTGCCATGGTCCGGTACAACGCACGTACAAACAACCCGCGGCCGACGTGTTCGAGCAGGCGCTCGACCTCCGGCAGGGCTGCTTCATCGCCGGATCGTATCGCAAGAAGCAAAAATGCCGTCAACAATTGCTTATTCTGGCTGCCTTCGAGCCCAAGTCGTTCGCGCAGAAGCTGACAATCCTCCACCGGAATGCTTTCCGGAAGGCGCTGTAAGAATAGTTCCTGCTGCGCTGGTGTCCAGCGGCTAAGCTCATGGTCGGGCGGCAGATGGCCAACCTCGTATGCCTGCACTGCTTTCTCCACATCCTCAAGCAGTGAAGAAGAAAAGGTAGGTGCGTTATCGGGAAAGCCGGGGGCATACAGCCAGGTATCGAGGTCAATCTTCTCTGCGGCATCGGGTAGATGTCGCTTCAGAAAGCTGACGAAGTCCTCGGTGGTAAGGGATTGAAATTGGTGCTCATGGATATAGCGCTGGATAAAGGGATCAAACTCATCCCGGCCGACCGCACGTTCAAGTGCGAGGATAAACGAATAGCCCTTCTCATACGCCACGCGCGACATGACCGCATCCGGACTTCTGCCCTTGTGTGAAAACTTCAAGCAGGTGGGGTCGGCATCCCTTCCAAAGACATCCATGTCTGTGAACATGTTGTTGCGGCCAATCACCGAGGCAAGTTCGCTAAATGCCCGTCCTTTAAGCTTCTCGAGAATGCGACGCTCTGCGTAGACCGTCCAGCCTTCATTCAGCCAGAAATCCTCCCAGGTTGCATTCGTCACGAGGTTGCCGGTCCAGGAATGCGCCAGCTCGTGCACCACGACGGAGGTCATCGCACGGTCGCCAGTGATCAATGTGGGTGTAAGAAAGGTCAGGCGGGGATTTTCCATGCCTCCATAAGGAAAAGCTGGAGGCATGAGCAGCATATCGAAGCGATCCCAGATATAGGGGCCAAATAAGGCTTCTGCACCGTCAATCATCGCCTCGACATGATCAAATTCCCACGCCGCGGCATCCAAACTTTCAGGTTCTGCGTAAATACGGCTGCGCGGCCCAATGTCCTTCGAAGCAAGATTGCCGACAGCAAAGGCAAACAGATAGGAAGGGATCGGCTGGGGCATGTGGAAACGGCAGATCGTTGTATCCCCATCCTTCGTGATTTCTCCGGGCGCTGCAGCCATGACGGCGGTCAGCGGTTCGGGTACCCGGAGTTCAGCCTCGTAGGTGAAGCGTACAGCAGGGGTGTCCTGACAGGGGAAGACACTGCGTGCGTGTATCGATTGGCACTGACTATACAGGAAGGGATGCTCACCACCGATGGTCTGTGCCGGCTGGAGCCATTGCAATGCACTCGCCTGCGGCGCTGTCTGAAAGGCGATCGTCAATGTATCCGCTCGGTTAAGAGCATGAATGTGCAGTCGTTCGCCATGAACATCATCCCTGCGATCCAACTCCCAGTGGAGCGCTTTGTCTCCCGAGAGCACCTGTTTTATCGTCAAACCGCGCGTATCGAGGTAGAGTGAGCCATCGATGGGACGGTCGAAAGTGTAGTCGCCTTGAGCATGCAGGACGTTGGCGGTAAAGTCCACATTAAAAGAAAGGACAAGGTGCTTGAGCTGCCCCTGGCGGAGTTCGGTATAGGAATGCGGATCCATGGATACGTCCTTTCTCACGCAGCTGGCAGGAGCATGATATGGATCTTCCTCACCCTTGCGCGCGGCGGACAGTCCCCGGGGATAGCGGGAATCTGTGGGATATGCAGGGTACAACAAGAGCCAATGAAAAGTGGGCCCGGCAGGATTCGAACCTGCGACCGACCGGTTATGAGCCGGATGCTCTTACCGCTGAGCTACGGGCCCGCGCCCCAATTCTATCAGACCTTCTGCGTGCTGCAATATCCTGTGGGCGATAGCATCGGCGGAGGCGTGTTAGAGGGGAGAAAAAAAGAGCTGCGCGAGAGGCGCAGCTTCTTGAGAGCGGGCGACGGGATTCGAACCCGTGAATGTCAGCTTGGAAGGCTGATGCCTTACCACTTGGCGACGCCCGCGTGCGTTCGCATTCTAACGCCTGCCCATGTGCAGGTCAAGCTGTCAGAAGCGCGGGAGCGATGTGCCATCTTTCGCGAGAGGCGTAGTCCCTATTCGCAGCCCGCCATCCATCAAACCCACCTTGTCCGCCAGCTGAAAATCACCAGGTGAGCCCAGCTCCCGGCCTGTATACACGTTTGCGCCTGCTTCAATCCGCTGAGTGAGGTCAGCGGGGGTCAGCTGAAAGCGGTCGCTCCAGACAAAGCCGCGGCGCTCAACCACGCGCAGAACTTCCAGTTGATCGGATCCGGTTGCCCAGTGTCCGGCGAGCAGGATCAAGTCCACGTTGCGAAGCTCCCAGGATATCGGCGTTCCGCGCACAGTTCCCTCCGTAGAAACAAGACGACAGGTCGGGGTGGGCGGACTTGAACCGCCGACCTCCGCGTCCCAAACGCGGCGCGCTTCCATCTGCGCTACACCCCGATCACCACATGAGTATAATTGTCGCCGAGGTCCGGGTCAAGACAAGCGGTCTTGCCGAGTACCGGAAGGGAGCAGCATGTCCATGCCCAAAGCCGCCTTCGCCCAGCTCTTCGACTCTCAATACGTTGATTTTGTCGAAGACCTGCCCTTCTGGCGGTATATCGCTTCCCGAGCGGGTGACGCCATCCTGGAGGTGGGCTGCGGCTCAGGCAGGGTACTGCTCGATCTGGCTGGCGCGGGTTATGATATGACCGGTGTGGATGTGGATGGCGAAATGCTGACCATCCTCCAAGCCAACCGTCCGCCTGACCTCCCGGGCAAGATCCAGCTTCATAAAGCCGACCTGCGGCTTCTCAAACTCAATCAGCGCTTCTCTGCCATCCTCATTCCCTGCAACCTCTTCTCCTATTTCGGCGACGAGGATGCTCTCGAGGCGCTGCAGGCCATTCATCGGCACCTGCTCCCGGACGGTGTGCTGGCGATGGACCTCCCCAACACACCCATCATCCTCCGGGACAAACATCAAGATGACGCCGTGCTGGACACCTTCACTGAACGCTCTCTCGGCCTTCCCGTCCAGGTAAGCGCGAGGCAGCGCATCCGGGCTGACCGACGCCGGGTCGACGTGGAATGGAACTACGACATTCTTCATGCGGACGGCAAGGTCGAGCGCGTGACCGCAGCCCGTTCCTATCACATGCGCACCCCAGCAGACATTCACCAGCTCCTACACAAATCCGCGCTGCATCTGGAAGCAGTATACGGAGGTTACCAACGCCAGATATACACGAGCTCTTCCCCCCGCATGTTGGTGACCGCCGTGCCCCACGGCAGCCAAGGAAAAGAGAAGCGCATGGCGTGATGCCATGCGCTTCACTCAGGTTTCCTGTCTGTCCTTAATGGAGTTGACGCACGACCAGCACGACTTTGCCCTGTACCTTGAGGTTCTCTGGATTACTGATGTAGATAGGATCCATGGTTGGATTTGCCGGCTGAAGCCGGACCTTGCTACCTTCCCGGAAGATGTACTTCAGGGTTGTCTCTTCCCGGTCATTGAGCCAGACGGCGACCATGTCTCCGTTGCGCCAATCCAGCTCCTGTTTCATGACAACAATATCACCGTCGCTTACCATGGCATCAATCATGGAATCGCCCTTCACCTCAAGAGCGAACAGGTTGTCATCCTCGGTGAGCAAATCCCGACTTACCTGGATCGCTTCATCTGGGCTGAACATCGCTGAATCGGTGCTGGGGAGCATGACGGGCTCGCTGGCAAAAATGCGCCCGGCGAGTGGAATACTGAGCATCTCCCCGGCGAGGTCGCTCAAGCGGCCCATTTTTTCGGTTAGGCGAATGCCGCGTGACACATTCTGATCACGGTCGAGGTAGCCTTCTTCCACCAGGCGATTGAGATTGTAGTTCACCACCGAGGTTGAAGAAATACCAACGGCTTTCCCGATCTCACGAATGGAGGGTGGATAACCCGAATCGATGAAAAACGCCTGAATATAGTCCAGGATTTTGCGCTGGCGTTCTGAGAGTTTTCCTTTCACCATTGCGTGCTCCTTTTTCCGATACACTCGGCGCACCGGGGCTGCCATGCGCACACTTGTTCGTATTCTAACGGAACATGCGTTCTATGTCAAGCAGGGGAATCAAAAAGCCTTCCGGCCTGCATGCATGCAGAAAGGCCAGGAAGACTTTGCAAAGGAGCGACTTACTGAAACAGCACTCTCACCAGCAGCCATGCTTCCAGAAGAAGAACAGCCGCAAATCCGACCAGCACAACAATCTGGATCAAACGCTCAACCGTCAGCGTTGCCCGCGTCGTCTGGAGGGCATCCATGGGGTAAGATTCGTCATGTTGTTGTATCATATTCATCTAGCACCCCCGATTCTTCTCACCCATCATAACCCACTCCAACACGAAACGGCGCGCATTGTAAGTGAACTGCAAACTCACCGTAGCATGCTACAATGGTCGCATGCTCCGGGCACGGTTCTTCACTGCAGCTATCCTGCTAAGCCTCTGCATTTCAATGATTGCGATCGGCGCTTCCGCCCAGGATCGGATTGTGTTGCGGGCGTATGCCCCATCCACGGATTCCTTTCCCCGCATCACAATCAACGTCAGCGTCAACGACAACAGTGGTGGTCTTCTGCGCGGCCTTCAAGTGGATCAATTCGCCATCCTCGAAAACGATGTGCGGATTGACGACATCGAGTTGACGGAAGATGTACTTGGGACTCGTCAGGTCTTCGTCATTAATACCAACCTGGACATGCGTGTGCGTGATGCGAGCGGCCAGAGCCGCTATGAACAAATCCGCAACGCATTTCTGACCTGGTGGCAGCTACCTGAGCCCAGTCAACTAGGCGTGGACAGCCTCAGCCTCCTCACCGCCGAAGCCGTACTCGTTGCGCGCAGTGACTCATCCGCAGAGCTCGCAACCAGCCTGAACGCATTTGAACCCTCCTTCCAGGAGGAGCTCGATGGATACGGCTTACTCTCGCAAGCCCTCAACCTGGTGTATGATGCCCCTCAGGGTAACCGACCTTCCTTCATCCTTTTTGCCACACCCATTCTCCCCTCCAATGCCGAACTGCCTCTTGATAACATCATTGCCCAGGCGAACGAAAAGGATACAGTCATCTTCCCCATTGTCCTCGCCTCCTCACTGGATCCTGAGCAGCCCGGTCTTGAACCCCTTCGCTTAATTGCGGAAGCCACAGGTGGCCAGCTCATTCTTTACAACCCACAGGATGGACTGCAGGGGTTGGCAGAACAAATCATCTCCTTCCGCAGCGTGTATCAACTCTCCTACCCATCCCTCATCCAAACGGGGGGAGAACACACCATTCAGGTTGAAGCGAACCTGGATGATACCGCTGTGTTGTCTGAGGCCCAGACCTTCAGCCTGGATGTTCAGCCTCCCGCGGTCGCATTTGTACAGCCTCCCCTGGGGATAACGCGCTCATCGGACGACACCGCCCTTCCACTCACCGACTACCCCCCTACCGAGCAACCGCTTTCAGTGCTCATCACCTTCCCGGATGGCTTCCCTCGAGCCATCCAGCGTGCGGTCCTCTATGTAAATGAAGACATCGTTGTCGATCGAGCCGAGCCGCCATTTGACAGCTTCGTATGGGACCTCACCAATGTCCTCGAACCAGGGCCATACCTCCTGCGCGTGGAGATTCAAGATGAACTTGGCTTACAATCTGCGACACTCCCTCATCGTATCGAATTAGCGGTGGATGTACCTCCGAGTGGAATAGCTGCACTGGGGCCTGCACTGGGTTCTCTTCTCGGTGTATTCACCCTGCTGCTTGTTGGCATCGCTAGCGTGATGATTCTTCTGACTTTCCTTCGCCGTCAGCGCCAGCTCCAACCGGTACCCCAAATTAGCCCTGGCCGGGCAATCCTTTCAAGCCGCAGATCCACACTGCTGAATGAATCCATGCAGGCACCGGTTGAAGCCCATCTCCTTTACCCAGAGGACATGGACCATCCCGAGCGATGGATACCCCTCACCGGGGCCGCATATGGGCTTGGCAGTGACCCGTCCGTTGTCCCCTTCCCAATTGTGCATCCTTCCGTCAGCGGATTGCATGCCAACCTCAAACGCAACGCGGCTGGCGACTATATTCTGCGGGACCAGGGATCAACCTCGGGGACCTGGGTCAATTACAAGCAAGTCGATCACAATGGGTGCGTGTTGAAGCATGGCGATCGCATTCATCTTGGCCGGGTTGAGTTGCGATTCAAGCTTGACCAACCACCTGAAACACGTCATATTCAGACCAGCGAACTTTCGGAAGACGAGATCGTACACCCTCCCAGCGGAGAGGCCGCATGAACCTTTCAGATGCCCCGCATCTCACCATCGCCTCACTCAGCCATCCCGGAGAGCAACGCACGCTCAATGAAGACCGCTTCAAGACAGCCCATTTTGTCACGTCCACCCGCACTCCAGAGCCGGTTGTCTTCGCAGTGGTGGCCGACGGGATCGGCGGACATCAAGCAGGTGAGGTGGCAGCCGAGATCACCGTCGAGGCGATGAATGCTGGAGTAGCTGGGTCGACAGGAAAGAAGCCGCTCGACATTCTCAAAACTTCTGTGCTGCGTGCCTGGAATCAGGTCTACCAGCTATCCGAACAACAATCCGATTTAGAAGGTATGGGATCCACGGTAGCGGCCGCCCTCGTCCTTGGAAACCGCCTCTACATCACGTACGTTGGGGACAGCCGTATTTATTTCCTCCACGATGGGGAACTTCGCCAGATTTCCATTGATCACACCTGGGTGCAGGAAGCCATGGATCGTGACATCATCACGAAAGATGAGGCCGAAAACCATCCTAACGCGCACGTCCTTCGCAGACATATCGGTGGAAGCAATCCACCCGAACCCGACATCCGTTTGCAGCTCTTCCCTGGCGAACCGGATCGCTCCGCAGAAAGCAACCAGGGTCTAACCCTGGAAGCCAAAGATCAAATCCTGCTTTGCACCGATGGGCTCACCGATCTTGTGAAGGGGAAGGAGATTGAGTCCCTGCTCAACGCCCATGAGCCGGGGGAAGCCGTGAAATCACTCGTGCAACTTGCCCGAATGCGCGGTGGGCACGACAATATCACTGTCGTCTTGCTCAGCATCCCGGAGACCATATCCCCGGGCGATTTTCGTCTGGCGCGCTTCCTGTTGCGCGCGTTTCTTAGCACCCTTATCCTGCTGTTGATTACAGCCATCGCGCTGGCGATTGGATGGTGGTTCGGCATCTGGCCCTGGTCCTGAGCTCCCCATTCACATCGGACGGAAAACCTCAAGTCGGAAAAGTTCGCGGTCTACCCCGCCAAATCGGTATTTATAGCGCTCATCTCCCCGCAAAAAATCCAATTCGGATTTCTTATTTTCGATAGCCCACTGAATGATCCGTGCCAGCAATACCCATCCAGCAGAAGCCGAGTAATAATCGGGGTTGATGGCTGAGTTATATACCCAGAGCTTGCCATTGTAATCAAAGTTCAAATACGCGGATGCCAGCTCCCCACCAGCCCGAAGCATCGCCAGTTGCAGCCAGCCCTCCTGGAAAGCCGCCCGTGCGGAATCCCGAAACTGTTCTTCCATCGCAGGCTTCAGGAAAACGGCTTTGCGCGGGTCGGTTTTCATCAAGGCAAGCATGCCATTCAAGCCGTGCTCGAGGGTGGCTTCATCGCGGGCAATCTTGAATGCAAGTTGCTGCTCATCAGCCCGCCGCACTTTACGGCGGATTTCGTGTCGCTGCTTCTTTTCCAATCCCGCCAGGTACGTATCCCACGTGGAAGGAAGCGCCACTGCCGGGCATGGCTGAAGCGTCGATTCCCTGACCACCCAACCTCGCTCCGCAGCGGCAGCAGCAAACGCGGCGCGGGTTGGGGATGCCGCTGGAATGTTGTAAAGGTCAAGCGGAGTCGGGCTCTCCACTCCCTGTGCCTCCAGCGCCGCCAGGAGGTTGGCGGCAAACCGTTCCAGCTCAGGTGGAGCAGCGATGATATCCAAATAATCCGAAATCTCGATACTCCCAAGAAAAAGCAGCACCGATCTTCCCGACGTGCTTGTTTTGAACAGCGGTGCTATCGCCCTGATGATTCCCTTTTCACGACCTACCGCAATGGACAATTCTCCTTGTTCCCATTCCCCGCCTCCAAGGGTTCGCCACCACTGCCACAGGAAGGAATGCCGCAGAAACGGGGCATCCGTTGAAGATGCCGGCAGAAGCGCATCCCAGCCCGTTCGCAACCGGTCGAATGCTTCGTTGTCGTGAATAAACTCGATATCCATGGCTCCCCAGAAGCGCGTATATGCTGATTCTACCAAGTGAGGCGAGTTCATTACCACATTGCGGAGGTCATATCGTTTCTGTACAATTATGACCATGATGCATGTACTCGAAGCCGATGTCGCTCTACTTCATATTGCAGGAAAAGCCGCGCGCGTCACCCCGCCTCCGGGCACACTCGCCCAAGCAGCCCCTCGCAGGGCAGCCCGAGGCCGAGGAGATGATCTCTTCTTTGTAACCATCGGCTCTCGTGGGACAAGCGCCCCGCCCCAGAATCTGCTCGACCAACTGAGCGCTTCTGGCGCAGATGCCTATTATGGAACACCCGGCTCTGTCACGTCCGCGCTGCGTGAGTCGGCAGCAACCATGAACGACCGCATTCTGGATTTAAACCAGAGCACGTACGGCGAATCGCCACTGCGGGTGCGGGCGATGATTGGTGTCATGCGCGGGGAGGACTTGTACATCGCTCAGTGCGGCGCAGGCCAGGCCATTCTTATCCGACCGGGCGTGGTGACCCGACTCAGCTCAGATGACGCAGCCCAGTATCCATTGGGCCGCTCCTCATCACCCCATGTGCGCTATCACCATCTTGAGCTTCGTGCTGGCGATATGATCCTGCTTACCACACACCCCAACCCCGTCTGGGGTGAAGCAACCCTCACAGGTCTCTACAACCTGCTCCCTGAGCAGGCTATCGACCGGCTCGTCGCTTCGAGCACTGAAGATCTTGCGGGGATCCTTGCGAGAATCATTCCCGCAGGGGAAGCGTCATCCTCGGTTTTGGAACCTACCGAAAGAGCAAAGCCCGTCTCGCTTGGGACGACGGAAGAACCAGAACGCGAGCGCGCTGTCCCCGCTCTTAACAAGCTAAAAACGCTATCTGCGCCCCTCTTCAGCAAACTCCGCGAGTTCATCAACCGCATGGCGCCCGGCCTTGCCGAACCACAACCATCCAACAACATGCCTTCCGGCTTGCTCGCGGCAACGGCCATCGTCGTCCCCATCATCGTCGTCGCCATCGCTGCCATCGTTTACTTTGGGAGAGGGCGGCAATCCCAATTCACTTCCTATTTGGACCAGGCGCGCGCGTCCCTTGCCGCAGCACAGCTCGGCGGAGATGAGCTTGAGGCGCGGCAGTACTACGAGCAAGCGCTACGGGACATCGACCTCGCCGAGAACTACCGCACCACCACGGAAAGCCAGCAGATACGCGCTCAGATTCAGGCTGCCCTGGATGAGTTAAATATCGTGCTTCGAATCGACTTCACATCCATCATCCCATCGGGATTCGGCAATGAAGCCCGCATCACAGCCATTGCCGCCTCTGACACGGATATCTATCTCTACGATGATGAAGCCCAGAAAATCTGGCACGCGTGGGGCAATCCAGGCAGGGAGTACCGCATCGACACTACGTTCGAATGCCTGGATGGCCCCGGCAGTTTTCCTCGCATGGATGCACCGATCGACATTGAAATTCAACAGGAACCCGGGGCTCTTGGCGTGGAAGGCGTTGTTGCCATCGACCATGACGGAACATTGTTGTACTGCGCCCCCGATCGTCAGCCTTTGATGGCGGAACTCACCCCACCTGACGTAGGCTGGAGGCGCATCACGGCAATTGACGTATTCGGAGACACCCTTTACGTTCTGGATGCCGCCATCGACAGCGTTTATCTCTATAGCGCTGCGGGGGGGCTCTTCAGCGGGGTTCCCGAATTCTACTTCGCCGAGGAAGTGCAGGATCTAAACGGCAGCATTGCGCTTGCGCTCGCACAGGATGAACTCATTCTGCTTTTCGCAGATGGCAAACTGGACCGCTGCCGACGTTACGAGGAGTATGATCCGCAAGGCAACCCCCGCATCCGGGTGGAATGTGAGGAAAGCCCGCGTTTTGAGGACGAGCGCACAGGTTTTGGCCCCAGCGAGCAAATCCCCGGCGCCATTCCCATCGCGATGGAATACACACCTCCTCCGGAACCATCCCTGTTCTTCCTGGACAGCCTGAACAACCGCATCTTCCATTACAGCCTGCGACTGGTGTATCAGGCTCAGTATGTCCCTGTGGAACTCTTCCCGGGCGACGTGACCGCGCTAACCCTCGGCCCGCTGAACGACTTGTATGTAGCAGTTGGCAACCAGGTGTATTACGCTCAAACAACGCGCTGACAATTCTTTTTGACAACCAATCCTTGCAGGGCTACAATCGGCTCCAGAAGGATCATCTGAGGAGGAGCTCCCTTGAGTAGATGGGCAGGGAAGTACGTCATCGGTCTCACAGGCAACATCGCGACAGGCAAGAGTGTCGTTCGAAAAATGCTCGAACACCTCGGCGCCTACGGTATTGATGCCGATGCACTCTCTCACCGTGCTATCGCCAAGGGCGCACCGGGGTATTCCGTGGTGTTGAAATCCTTTGGCGAGTGGATCCTCGATGATGACGGACAAATTGACCGAGTGCGTCTGGCAAAAATTGTTTTCTCCGACGCTCAAGCGCTTGAAAGACTCGAATCGATCGTTCATCCCCTTGTGACGCATGCCATCGACCTTCTCATCCGCCGCTCCAAACACAGCGTCGTCGCCATCGAAGCCATTAAACTCTTGGAAACGGACATCGCAGCCGGATGCGACACCATCTGGGTGGTGGATGCTCCGGTCGATCTGCGCATTTCAAGACTCATGCACAAACGGAAAATATCCGAGGCCACGGCCCGGCAGCGGATTAGTTCGCAGTCCCCGCAAGCTCTGAAACTCCGCTCCGCCAAAAACGTCATTCATAATGACGGCACCTTTGAGCATACCTGGGACCAGGTACAGGATGCCTGGGTCAAACTTCCAAAACCGGAGGAACCCCTGCTCACGCCTCCACCCGAAGCGAGTCCTGGCCAACTCGTCGTCCGCCGTGGGAAACCCCAAGATGCAGACCGCATTGCACGTTTCATCACTCGGGTCACCCATGGGAAACGCCGCATGACACGCACGGATGTAATGGCTGCCTTCGGTGAAAAAGCCTACCTGGTTATCGAGCGGGACGGAGGCATTGTTGGATTGGCCGGGTGGCAGGTGGAGAACCTCGTTGCGCGCATCGACGAAATCTACTTCGAATCGGGGCTTCCTCTCGATCAAGCCATACCAGTCTTGATGAATGCCGTGGAAGACTCCTCCATCGAACTCCAGAGTGAAGCTTCACTGCTCTTCCTTCCGCCGTACCTTGCACAACATGTCGGATCCTGGCGCGGTGTAGGTTACCGGCCACAAACTGTCCAGGGCCTCGGTGTGCGCGCCTGGCAGGAAGCCGCCATTGAGTCGATGCCGCGCGGCGCATCGCTATGGTTCAAGAAACTCCGTGAGGATCGTGTATTGCGACCCTTGTAGAAGAAAATGTCATGTCAACAAACAAAGGCGCCTTGAAGGCGCCTTTGTTTGTTCCATACGTCTGAACTACCACCACACTCGGAAAGAGTCTCTGGTGCTTCCGAGGATCGTTCCATAGGTCACAATAAAGTCCAGTTCTACCAGATCGCCGGGATCCTGACTCTCAACACGGATCATGGCCTGGCTGATGCCATGTTCATCGGTCGGGGTGAGCAACAAGATGCGCGGTTCATCGGAGAACTGGATCGACAACGTGACTGCCGCACCTTCAATCGGGCGGAAGTTCTGATCGAGGACATGAATATATACGTTGAGCTCGTCCGTTGAAGCAACCACCGGCTTGGAAACTGAGCTCCTCAACTGCAGCTGAAGGACTTCATAGGAGAACATGAAGCTGGGCTGAATCGGCCGGAGCAAATCTCTGCTGTAGCCCATGTAATTGAAATGGAGCATCCCCAGTGGAGCAGCACGCACTTGATAACCGGGCGGATTTTCCGGAACCCATTCCAGTCGAAAACCCTGGAAGTATTGAACCAGACGTCCACCTTCAACTTGCATCTCTGAGAGAGGATATCCTAAAAGCTGCGGGCCACCCTGCGCATCCATAAAGGTACGAAATGCATGACATACACTGTGCCCCGACTCAGGAAAATAGCTGCAGCCCGGGCCCTCCTCACCCAGCTCCGACCGTGCTTCCCACTCCCCCATCCATTCGCCAAGCGGGCTGAGGCGAACCACGAGCCCTCCGCTGATCGGATCGGCGGCCAACTCCAAACGCGCATTCTGCAGATACTGCACCAGCAGTCCCGTGAAGGGATCAAGAAAGGGATCGGTGATAGGATACCCGAGTAGAGGCAGACCGCCATGTGTGTCAAAGTAAGGGACAAAACGCGCATCCAGCGTATGTCCAGTCTCAGAGAAATAACGACCTGGGCCTTCAAACCCCGCTGCCCCTGCAGAAAAGCCCAGTAACCCAGAGAGCGCGAGAGCTACTGAGACATAAACGATCCGATGGCGAAGCAACGACTTCATCGATGTCCTTCTCAATGTGGTTCTCTCAGGGTTCGCGGTCATCCCCTATTCGAATCCGGAGATAGGAATCATACCGCTCAGGCGCAATCTCTCCCTCTTCCACAGCTTTAATGATGGCGCAGCCAGGTTCGTGCATGTGTGTGCAGTCGCTGAAAGCGCAATCAGCTACTCTCTTCCTCATCTCTGGGAAATAGGCATCCAGCTCTTCCGGTTCGATGTCCCATAATGCGAGCGCTTTTAGTCCGGGTGTGTCTGCGACGTATCCCCCTACCTTGAGCGGGATGAGTTCAGGCACCACCGTGGTGTGTTTCCCCTTACCAGTCGCTTCCTGTACTTTCTGCGTGTGAAGGCCCAGGCCGGGCTGGACGGCGTTCAATAGACTTGACTTTCCCACCCCGGAGGGCCCGGCAAAAACACTCACCTTCCCCTTGAGGCGTCCACGAAGCCTTCCAACGCCACTTCGGGTTTCTGCCGAGGTGTAAAGAACTGAATAGCCCAACCGATGGTAGAGACCGAAATGCGCCTTTGCACTCGTGCGTTTCACCAGGTCGATTTTATTCGCACAGATCAAGACGGGGATGGATTCGCGCTCGCACACGATAAGAAATCGGTCCAACATTCTGAAATTGGGGTCCGGATCCGCACAAGCAAACACTATCACTGCTTGATCGGGATTAGCAATGATGACCTGCTCCACATCGCGGCGCCCAGGTGCTCGCCGGGAGAGAACGCGAGTGCGATCATGCACCCGGTCAATGACCGCCGTGCCATCCTCGAGAAGTCGGACATCGACACGATCGCCCACGGCGGCGGCATCACTTTCATGTTTCCCCTGGGTCAGTTTTCCGCGCAGACGGGCAACGATTGTCTCGTGCCTGGTCTTCACATCAAAGAAACCAGACTGTGCCTTGACGATCAACCCTTCCCGGACATCACGGTCCGGCATCACGGTTCTGGCGTCCCTTCGGGCGCCTCACCGGCCTCGGGCGTGGGAGTAGCTGTCTTGAGTACGCCTATGCGCGATTCCCATGGGTAGATGGCGATAGGTCGGTCATAGAAATACGATTCCATCACTCTGCGGAAAATGGGCGCAGCCCATTCAGATCCCTCACCCTGATACTCGACAACGACCACAACGGCAATATCTGGACGATCCTCGCGGCCCTCGAAACTGTAGCCCGCAAACCAGGCGTGGGGGTCCTCCAGACCGCTCTGTGCTGTGCCGGTCTTTCCAGCGATGTTGAGGTTAAGGCCAAGGAACTCTCGCCAGGCCGTCCCATCGCGTTCACTGACCACCATCGTCATCGCTCGTTGGAGTATCTCCAGGTTCTCCGGTGATACCGGCAGTGTGCCTTGCTCAATCGGGGTGAATTCGTCCTGCACCTCGCCCTCAGCGTTTTGCATGCGTTGCACAAGTTGCGGTTGATAAAGGGTTCCGCCATTGCCGACTGCCGCAACGAAGCGTGCAACTTGTAACGGTGTGACATTTAGTGAAGCCTGCCCAATGGCTAGCTGCACGGCATCGCCAGGAGCCCATTCCTCACCGAGGTTTTCCAGCTTCCACTCAGGATCGGGCACGATGCCAGCCTCATCTCCGATTTCGATCCCGGTGGAGGAACCCAGGCCAAAACCAACCGCCATTTCAGGAAGCGCGGTGGTGAGACCCCGATTGTAGAGGTCCAGGCCAATGTGATAAAAGTAAGGATTGCATGAGCGCATGAGCCCTTCAACCAGTGTCAGGTCTCCGTGCGGAGGGAGGTCTTTCGCGACAGTCCAGTCATAGAAGACCTGGCCAGGTAGTTCGGTGAACTCTCCTGTGCAGGTGTACACCGTATTGGCATCGTAATAGCCTGACTCAAGGGCAGCGGCCATCGTGATAATCTTAAAGACGGAGCCGAGAGGATAGGTGCCATTGACGGCGCGATTGACCAGCGGTTGATTGAAATTGTTGACGATGTCCGGCAGCACGTATTGCCAGTTGGGATTGTTTATGTCAAAGGCATGTGGATCGAAGCCCTCGGAAGAGGCCATGGCCAGCACCGCACCCGTATCGCGCTCCAGGACAACGATGGCTCCATTGAATCCCTGGAGAGCGGCTTGCACATTATCCTGCAGCTCGCGATCCAGCGTGGTGTAAACCGCCATCGGAAGGGCAATTTCCCTTGAGGCAATGGCCCGCACAGTCTCATTTTGGTCGTTCAACAAGTACAAGGTGCCGCCAGGCGTACCCCGCAGTTCATCCTCATACACCGCTTCCAGCCCCATTTGTCCTACATATTCATCACCGCGGTAGCCGCGTGCCTGATATTCGTTTAGTTCTTCCTCGGTAATCTGGCTGATATACCCCACCGCATGAGCCGCGATCCCAGAACCGAAATAATACCGTCCAGAATATTCCGACATCAGGACGCCACCGGTGCCAAACAGAATGTCGCTTTCTCGCAGGTAGTCCTCATAGGAAACCTCGCCAAGGGGCACATACCATTCTGGTAGAGCATATTCATAAGACTCAGCGATGGTATCGACGGGGGTGCCGAGCAACCGACTGAGGGCACTGAGCATGATGCCTTCTGAATCACCCTCACCGATTTGCCCGGGAACGACTCCCAGCGCGACGATGTCGCCTTCGCTGGCCAGGGCAAGACCCTCACGATCGTAGATGTTGGCTCTGGTGGGAGTCTGAATATCGAGGAACAGGTCATAGCCCTCTTCGAGATCCGGGAAGAGTGTCTGTCTGGACCAGGAGACAACCCAATCCCCACCAGTGCGGGTGAGCTCCAACCGGTTCTCACGCTCAAAGTCGCCCACAGCGGCACTGCTATAGGTGACCCGAAAGCGCACCTCAGCCGCATCGGGGTTGACGAGCGCAGCGATGATCTCATAGTCAATCCGCGCAAGCCCGGTGGCAGATCGGAACCACTGGTATTCGGTGATAAATTCTTCCTCGCTCATCCATTCCTGAGTGAGCGGACTTAACATGGTGTACATGTCCCTGTACGCGCCATCCACCCAGGCATCAAGGAATGCCCGGGCAGCATTTTCGGCATCAGGGGCAGGCACGGTTGTCACACCAGGATTGGGGAGAGTGGATCCCGCGGGACCGGTTGACGGGCCGCCGGAGAAGGAACATCCTGCGATCACCACAGCTAAGAGCATCAATCCGAGCTTGCGATTCTTCACACATCACCTCGTAGGATCGAGCGGTACACCGGGCAGGTGTATCCAGTCGCATTTTGGCAGGACGCAGGCACATTGTTGGGAGCTTCATACCCAAGCCTGCGCATGGCTCGGGCGAGGTGGCAGAGGGGAAGCCCCATCACATTTGCATAACAGCCAGACATCTTAGCAGCGTCCACCGGGGAGAACCGCTCGTCCTGAATGCCGTAAGCCCCGGCCTTGTCCATTGGAGATCCACCACGGACGTAGTCCAGCAATTCCCTTTCACCATACGCCCGCATGGTCACACTGGTTTCACAGTTTTCGATGTTCATTTCATGAGCGGCCGATGAAAAAAGGGCGACCGCTGTGACCACTCGGTGAGTGCGTCCCCGCAGCCTGCGCAGCATTTGCAAGGCTTCAGCTTCTGTCGCGGGTTTTCCCAGGATATCCCCATCGTCGATGACAACGGTATCGGCAGCGAGGATGAGATCAACCGATCCCGTTCCACGGGCAGCTTCGGCCTTCATCCGAGCCAGGTTCCCGGGAACATCCTCGACGCGGGACGCCTTCACGCGGGATTCGTCGATGGGCACCGGTTTCCAGCTAGCATACCATCCCGTTAGCGTCAACAGCTGTCGGCGCCTTGGAGACTGTGATGCGAAGAGGATAGATGGGGTCTGGGCAGGCATACGTTGCCGTCGATGCCTCCAATCCGGATTTGTCCTGCACTCACTTCCCGAGTCGTGATGACGATTCTAACATAGTCACATCCTCTCCTCCACTGCTGCCCGAACATTCGTGCTGAACATACAGCGATGGTACAATGCCACTCATGGATCTGTTCGACCACGCTTCTCAGGAACGGATGAAACGCACTGCGCCTCTCGCAGCCCGCATGAGGCCGCAATCCTTCGACGAATTCATCGGACAGGAACATATTGTTGGCCCTGGCTGCTTGCTCCGTCGTGCGATCGAAGCAGACCGACTGTTCTCCTCCATCATCCTGTGGGGGCCACCAGGAGTGGGGAAGACGACCCTCGCGCGGATCGTCGCCAACAGCAGCAAATCCTCCTTCGCCACCATCTCTGCCGTGTTGGCAGGAAAGGCAGATTTGCGGCGGGTGATCACAGAGGCCAAGGAACGGCGCAAGCTCTATGACCAGCGCACCACACTCTTCATCGACGAGGTGCACCGCTGGAACAAAGCCCAGCAGGACGGCCTGCTCCCCTTTGTTGAAAACGGGACCATCACGCTTATCGGCGCCACAACAGAGAATCCCTATTTCGAAGTCATCCGCGCCCTGGTCTCGCGCTCACGGATTTTCCAGCTATACCCACTCAACCATGATGACTTGCGAGGCGTGCTTAACCAGGCGCTGGTGGATGAAGCGCGCGGCCTCGGTGATCGAAATGTGCACGTCGATGACGATGCCATGGCGCATCTGGTCGACATGGCGGGGGGGGATGCTCGCAATGCCCTCAACGCACTTGAACTCGCCGTGGAAACCACTCCTCCCACAGAAAATGAAGTGGTGCATGTCACCCTCGAAGTCGCCCAAGAATCCATCCAGCGTCGTGCGATTCTCTACGACAAAGATGGAGACGTGCATTACGACACCATTTCAGCTTTCATCAAATCTGTGCGCGGCTCAGATCCTGACGCCGCCCTATACTGGTTAGCGAAGATGCTCTATGCTGGCGAGGACCCACGCTTCATTCTGCGACGGCTTCTCATCCTTGCCGCCGAGGACGTCGGTCTCGCGGATCCGCAGGGGCTCCTCGTGGCGACAGCAGCTGCTGAAGCTTTCGACCGAGTCGGATTGCCGGAAGGCGTTTACCACCTCGCAGAAGCCACCCTTTACCTCTCCACGGCCCCGAAATCCAACTCCACCGGGGCATATTTCAACGCCTACAAAGCGATCGAGGAACGCGGCGAACCGCATGTACCTATCCACCTGCGCGATGCCAACCGTGACGGCGCAGCCCTCGGACACGGCGAGAAATACCGGTATCCTCACAGCTCACCGGACCACTTCGTTGAACAACAATACCTGCCGGACCACCTCCTCGGAACCTCATTTTATAAACCTTCCCGGCAAGGTTATGAAGCCAAAATAAGAGCACGCCTGCAAACCTGGCAGGCAGCTCAGCGAAAAGCTTTGGGCATTCAAGAAACCTCGCAAGCCGAGGATCCCACCACAGAAGAGATCCACGCGATCAAACGGAGCCACATTCGTTAAGTGAACAGCAGGGAGGATTCCTCATGCCTCTTATCTACCTCATCCGTCATGGTGAAAATAATCAGGTGAAGCAGAAACGTCTCGCAGGACGACTTCCCAATGTCCACCTCAACGACAAAGGCCGACAACAGGCACAGTCCCTGGCCGCTATCCTGGCGGAACACACTTTCCAGGCCGTCATCTCCAGTCCTCTGGAACGCACGATGGAAACTGCACGACCACTCGCTACCCAGCTTGATGTACACGTGATCCCGGCGGAAGGGCTGCTCGAAATCGATTATGGCACATGGGAGGGCAAGACCCTCAAGCAACTTCAGCGACGCAAGCTCTGGCCGCTGGTTCAACACCATCCCGCTCGCGTACGCTTCCCACATGGTGAGAGTTTCCAGGAAGCGCAGGCCCGAGCGGTAGCTGAAGTTGAAAGGCTGCGCAGCCTTTACGCCGCAAGGGATGCTCGCGTTGCTTGCTTCTCCCACTCCGACATCATCAAACTCATCCTCTCGTACTATATCGGGCTTTCCCTGGACCACTTTCAAAGGCTGCATGTCGCCCCCGCGTCCATCTCCATCCTCGCCCTCGCCGACGACTACGTGCACTTGATGACCATGAATGACCAGCGGGCAAATCATCCCCACCCTTCACTTTGATATACTCTACATCGAGCGCGTAAGCAACAGCTCAACTTAGCGGCACGCGGAGATCACTATGCCTCTACGATTCGACTTAAAACCTGTCCATCACATCACCACCGGAACAACCGGTGAGCCCGGCAAACGCGTTTTTTACCTCCAGGCCGGGGATGATGACGAGACTATCACGGTTATCATCGAGAAAATCCAACTCCTTTCGCTGGAAAAGGGAGCATCTCAATTCCTCACTGATCTTGAGGAGCGATACCCTGAAATTCCTCCCGCTTCGGATGACTACAATCCGGACGACATGGCTCTCCGCAAACCTCTTGATCCGCTCTTCCGTGTAGGAAATCTCGGCCTCGGCTACGACGAGGAGGAAGACCTCATCGTGCTGCTCGCCAGGGAAGTGAGCCCGGACGATGTTGATCCAGATGATGTCCAACTTATCCGCATGTGGTGTTCCCGCTCCCAAATGAAGGCGTTATTGAAATATGGCCTCATCGTCGCGAGCCAGGGCCGCCCTCTTTGTCCTCACTGCGGTCAACCAATCGATCCTGAAGGTCATTTCTGTCCGAAGCGCAACGGACATAAGCACTGAGCGCCCCATCGTTTGAAATCACAACATGGCCATTCACAATCTCGACCGGACACTCAACCTCCTTTCCCACGGAGCGCTGGAACTCCATGGGCAATTTGTGCGCGGCTCCAACGCCACACTCCTGGTCCGCGTCTCTAACAACAAAGAGAAGTGCTGGGCGGTGTATAAACCTCGTCGTGGTGAAAACCCACTATGGGACTTCCCCGATGGGTCGTTGGCTGCCCGCGAAGTCGCGGCATTCCACATCTCCGAATTCCTCGGCTGGCATTTTGTTCCCCCCACCGTGCTGCGTCAGGATGCCCCTTTCGGGGAAGGTTCACTCCAGCAGTTCTTCCAATACGATCCCGACGTGCACTATTTCACCTTTGATGCACGAATACGTGCCCTTCTCGATCGCGTGGCCCTCTTTGATCTCATCATTAACAACGCCGACCGCAAAGGAAGTCATCTCCTGCTGGATGCGGATGACCGGCTCTGGTTAATCGACCATGGTTTGACATTCCATCACGAACCGAAACTACGCACCGTGATCTGGGAATTCGCCGGGGAACCCATTCCGCCATCCCTTCTCGCTGATGTACAAGCCCTTGTAAACACCCTCACCAACTGCAGTGACCAAATGGACATTCTGCTCAACCTCATCACACCGCGCGAGGTAGATGCACTCCTCCAACGTGCACGCCAGCTCCTTGAGGAAAAGCTCTTCCCCGAGCCGGGAGAACGGCGTGTGTTCCCGTACCCGTTGATATAATTCAGTTGCCAACCGCTCCTGCAGGGACACCCATGCCGCATTATCGACTTGCGCTGATAGGCTTTGGCAACGTCGGTCAGGCTTTCGCCAAGCTTCTTCTGCGCAAAGAGCCTTCACTCAAGGAAAAGCGCGATCTCACCATCGCCGTCACGGGCATCTATACGCGCCACCATGGCACCATCGCAGATAGCCAGGGTATCGACCTTCGCTCTGCGCTCGCCCTGTCAAAAGAAGGCGCCCCCATCGGTGACGCCCACTTCAACGATGCCATCCACTTCCTGGAAACCTGTGAGGCAGACGTACTCGTGGAGAATTCCTCCGTCAACGTGATCGACGGACAACCCGCCTTGTCCTATATGCTCGCCGCGCTGAACAAGAGCATGCATGTCATCACGGCCAATAAGGGTCCCATCGTCCATGCCTACGAACAGTTAGTTCAAACCGCACAGAAAAAGGGCCGCCAGATCCGCTTCGAATCCACCGTGATGGATGGCACACCCATTTTTTCCCTTTGGCGGGAAACCCTCCCCGCATCCACCTTGCTTGGCTTCCGGGGAATTCTTAACTCCACAACCAACCTCGTCCTTAGCCTCATGGAGGACGGTCAATCGTTCGATGCGGCGGTTAAGCAGGCCCAGGCCATCGGTATTGCAGAGACAGATCCAAGTGGAGACCTCGAGGGCTGGGACGCAGCCATCAAAACAGCCGTCCTCATCCGCGTGCTGATGGGCATTGCATATACGCCGCAGCAAGTCCAGCGAACCGGCATCACCGCTATTGATAGCAACGACATCCGTGAGGCCAAGGAACGAGGGCGCCGCATTAAACTCATCTGTGAAATGAAAATCGATGATGGACGTATCTGTGCTTCTGTCAGACCGGAGAGGATCTCATCTGAGGATCCCCTGTTTCAGATCTGCGGCACCTCAACTGCCGTCGCCTTCAAAACAGATGTCCTCGGTCCCCTCACCATTGGCGCCGAAAACCCCTCTCCTGACACGACTGCTTACGGCTTGCTCGCAGACCTCCTCAACCTTCATGCACATGACCAAGTCCGAGAAGCCCACAAGAGCGTCTAACGCTTCTGGTATCTGTGGAGCAACTAGCTGGAATACAGCCCCGTCCATGACATTGCCGCCCTTACGTCGGCTCCTTCTCTCGTCATCCCCATACTGCCAATCCGCTTCCACCAATGGCAACTTGCCATTGGCATGGGAGAAATCATCGCTGGTGATCTGATCGACATGATGCGTCCTTTTGCTGCGCAAGGATGATACCTGCCTCGTATCTCACCTCCTTGTGCGTCAGCATTGACAGCCCCGGCCTAAGAATGATAGGATGGGCATTATCTCGTAGGAAAGGAGAGCGCATTGATGACAACAACTGTCTTTGCATTGGATGTTCGCAGCAGTGCTGCAAGCATGCCCTCGCGTAGTGCGCCTCCAGGTTGGTAGATCGAACCATTCGTTGATCACCGCCGCGGGTGCACACAAGCACCCGCGGTTTTTTTGTTTTTCCCTTTGGCTGCGGTTGTCCGCAGCCCTTTTCGTTTCAGGAGTTAAGCCATGAGCCGCAATGACACTTGGAAGCACCACTAAGCCCTCCCTGAGCGAATCACGGTATCTCGGTCTCATGAGGCAAACGCCCATGACCCCGAGAGACCTCCCGAATCGCCATGGAAGGGTTGTCGGATAGACAGGACGTTCTTCACTCAATGGAGAGAAGATGATGTCTACGAAGCAAAAGGTGCTGGCAGTTTCGAACAAGACCATTCAACCGCCAGCCGAAAACATAGCCATGCGCCCCTTCCAGGATGATGACGATTTTGCCTTGATCGCATCTCTTCAACGCCGCTGCTTGCAGGCGGACCGCGTGTTTCGTCTGCCGTCTCAAGGCAGCATCGCACATGCCTTTGCCAACCTCTGCGGGTTCATCCCGGGGCGGGATGTTGTCATTGCGATGCAGGCGGATAAACCTGTCGGATACGTCCGGCTGCATGTGCATTGCGACGAAGAACACCGCATGCTGTTGCACCATCGTTGCTTTACGCTGCCCAGGATGCGGCACGCCGGCCTGGCCGAGTTCCTGCTGTCCTATGCAGAAGGCCGGCTGCTTGCCCGAGCGATCAACCGCAATACGCTAGCTGGCACTTTCCTTACGAGCGAAGCCTATGAAACTGAGGTGGAGAAATGGGGCTTACTCGAGCGCAGTGGATACCGGATTGAGACAACCTATGACGACATGGTCTGTAATGTAGGGGCGGTGCAGGCGCCAATCGAAGCACCAGATCGTTGGTGCGTTCGACCTGCATCATCGGAAACCATCGGAGCCATCGTCGAAAGCGCCCGTCTGCATGGCATCCATACCGGTAGCCTTGAGAACATGTCCACATTGGCGCTGAATGCAACCCAGTCCCAGGCCGGTCTTGTCATGACCTTACATGATGAGGGCGTTCTGATGGGGTACACGCTGGGTCGCATCGATCATCACGAGAATCGGACCCTTGGTAGGCGCCGTGCCTACATCGAGCACGTGACGTTGGCTCCCCAGCGGCAAGGCGGTGAAGGAGATCGATTCCTCATGTTGAGCACACTTGCTCAGTTGAAGAAGGTTGGCCTGAGCGAAGCTGTATGCCGTGTGGACACCGATCACCCCAGATGTCGCCGCCAATGGTACGCCGATCTGGGTTTCAAGCGGATTGCCCGCTACTCATCCTACCTGAAGCGTTTGAATTGAGCGGGATCTTCGCTGGAGGAGATACGATATGAACAACGATCCTTTTCAAGCCCTGCAACGGCAGGGGTTCCATGTGTCGCCCGTACATATCGGCCGACTATCCGAGCTCGTAGATATGTTCAACCGCACATCGCAGCACGTTATAGGAGAAGATGAATTCACCCTGGAGGAGTACATGCTCGAGTATCAGGCACCAGGTTTCGATCTCGAACAATCTACCAGGGTCGTGTATTCCCCCAAGAATGCACCTGTTGGCGTCATCGAAATCTGGGACAACGAATCGCTACCCGTGCACCCCTTCATCTGGGCTGTCGTCGATCCAACCTGGGAAGGCAGGGGCATTGGCACAGCCATGATGACATGGGCACTGGAAAGAGGCCAGCACGTGCTATCAAAGGTGCCCCAGGAGCTCCGTGTCTCTGTCCGATCGGCGGTGACGCAAAACTATCCACCTGCGAAGGGACTTCTGGAGCATTTTGGTATGCAGCCTATCCGGCACTACCATCGCATGGTGGTCCGCTTCGTGGAGCCGCCTCCCCCGCCGGTCTGGCCAGATGGAATCTCATTGCGTCGGTTTGACCCCGAATCAGATGCTGAAGCGGTCTACCGCGCAGAGAACGAGGCTTTTCGTGACCACTGGGGGCATGTCGAACTCCCCTTCGATGAAGGCTTCGAGCAATGGAAACACTACACCCTGCAGCATCCTGACTTCGATGCTTCGCTCTGGTACATCGCCATGGATGGGGACGACATTGCCGGGCTGGCGACATGTAAGGACCACAGGCCTTTTGATCCGCAAATGGGATGGGTGAGCATCCTCGCTGTACGACGACCCTGGCGTCGACAAGGTCTTGGTCTGGCGCTGTTGAATCACGCCTTCAATATGCTGCATAAACGTGGAAAGAGCAGCGTTGGTCTGGGGGTTGACTCAACCAGTCTGACGGGAGCGACGGATCTCTACGAGAAGGCCGGCATGTGTGTCGAGCGCACGACGACCAGCTATGAGCTTGAACTGCGTGGCGGCATTGAGCGCATGACTCAGAATGTCTCCCGGTAGGTTATCCGAAGGGGGCGAAAGCCCCCTTATCGGAACAAGTTTCAACGCGCTCGATATCACGATACAATCTCCATAACGTGTCATCCACCACGGGAGGCGGCATGGCCATTAAGGCAATTATCTGGGATATGGGCGGTGTACTGGTCCGCACACATCGTCGCGACGGCCGGGAGAAATGGGAGAAAGCCCTTTCTCTCCCGCATGGCACGCTCGAGGAGATCGTCTTCGGTGGTGAATCGGGCTACCTGGCCGGCATTGGCAGCATCACGCCGGAACAGCACTGGGACTGGATTTATCGTCATCTTCGCATCCCCGCGGAAAAGCAAGATGCGTTTACCAATGACTTCTGGTCTGGCGACGAAGTTGACCGAGACCTGATCCACTTCATCGGCGAACTTCAAGGCCGTTACCGCACCGGTTTGATCACGAATGCCTGGTTGGACATCCGTCACATGTTGGAGGATGTATGGGGGATCAACTCGGTTTTTGACGAAATCATCGTATCCGCTGAGGTCAAGTTGGTGAAGCCCGATGAAGCGATCTACCGTATGATGCTTGAAAAACTTAATGTCAAGGCTGAGGAATCCGTCTTTGTCGACGATTTCCTTGAAAATATCGAGGGCGCTCGCGCGCTGGGAATGCACGGCATCCATTTTCTGCAACCCGAGCAGGCCTTACACGACTTAAGCGCCCTGTTGAACGAACAGGCTCCGCACAGCACATGAGCAAAGAGAAATCCCTCCTGGTCTTCGAGCAAGATCTCGTCAGTGCGGTCCGTTTCGGATTTGAAGAGGCGTTTCATCTCGCCCTTGCAAATGCCATTACAGCCTGGCCTGATCCCCGTCAGCTTCAACCAGGTGAATGGGAACGGTTAAAGTCACGCCTCGTACATCTTGCTTCTGCGCTGATGAACGCTTCCCCAGCAGCTGTCGCCCCTTCGCTTGTCGATTCCATGTATTTCCAGGAAGCCCTTGCTGCGCGCTGCCTTGCTGCATGCTGCTTCGCCCATCTCCAGAAACCCTCGCATCATCCCTCACTGGAAGATATGGCCAGGGATCACATCATGGTGCAAAGCTGCCTGGCCGGGGCTCTTCGAACTCACCCGGAAGAAGAACGACGCATGCTCTCCAACGTGTGGATCGACGATCCGGAACCACGCATGCAGGCCCTTGCAGTCCGAATTTTCCCTGCATCACCTCCCTCAGAGGGCATGGCCTTCATCCAGGCATTACGCCCGGTTCAACACGCTGCCTTACAGGAAGCCATCATCGATTTCTGTGTGCGCACCGCAGAAATCGATCTCAACCTGGTCTTCGCCACCCTGAATCGATGGAGCAGTGCCCCCCTGCCCGGTGATGGATTCATGATCACACGCACGCTCACCCTCCAGCCTTTGCGGAGCCAGTTCGAGGCTTGCTTCCAGACACTTTCCATCCTTGCCGAGCATGCCGACGCTATCGCAGAAGGAGATCAGAGGATTCTCACCGCGCTGCGTGCGCTTAAACGCGAGCATGGTTCCGGCGCACTACACAAACAACTTTCCATGTGGGAAGCATCACCCTCATCCGTGAAGAAGGCTCTCTCAGAAAAAGCTCGTCGCCGATTGAAGCAGGGAATAGACTGACTCCGGCTTGCGCAGCCCACAGCGTCGTGAAATAATGGCACTCGATTTGGCCGTCTCGTTAGCGGATCAACGAACAACCCGTCACGTTGTCCATGGGGGTAATGTCGGACATTCATGAAGACAAGTCAACCTCCCATTCTCAACCGGTCCTTGAGAACCTTCCTTTTCGCCATCGCCCTTGCTGAGTTTGCCTACACCCTCACGATGGTGCAGATTCCGGTATACCTGGTGGAATTAGGCGCCGATGTCGTCGATATCGGCACCTTCTTCTCGATCGCACTGATCACCCCCATGCTGCTACAGTTCTTCGGTGGCTGGTTGTCCGATGGTCTTGGTCGAATGCGCATCATCGCCGTTGGAAGTCTGGCCGGTGTTCTCACCTATATCCCCTATCTCTCAGCCACATCCTGGCAGGGGGCGATACCGGGGCAGATATTCCGGGCCATTTCAACGGCATTTATCTTGCCTTCGTACCGGGCGTACCTTGCCGACAACTCCAGCCCGGACGTTCGCGGCCGGGTGTTTGGCGCGGCCGAGTCCATCCGCAGCCTCGCCTGGGTCATCGGCCCACCGCTGGGGGGGATCATCGCACAGACCTGGGGATCGCGCTGGTGCTTCGCGCTTGCACTCCTGACGAGCTCCATCGCGTCACTTCTTTTCCTCGCCTTGAACAAGAAGTTGGGTCCCTCTCGAGCGACACCGGAAGAACGCTTCGGGTGGACAACCCTAAAACGCTCCTTGACGGAGATGGGCGCTCTCTTCCTGTCTGGTGGGCTGGTGACATGGCTCTTCGTCACCGATGGCATCCGTGATATCTCTTTTCACATCTCCTTCGACTTAATGCCCGTGTACCTCACGAATGTTGCCGGCATCACTAAACAAGCGATCGGCTTTCTTGATGGAATTCACGGCGTCGCCTGGACAGTCACCTGTCTCGGGGCAGGATGGCTAATTGACAAAACCAGCGAGAGGCTGGGGGTGGTTCTTGGCCTGGTTGCACTCATTTCTTCACCCCTCATCTTTGCCTTCGCCAGTTCCTTTAACAGCTTCATGCTCTCCTGGATTCTTCTCGGGGTTGGTGGAGCGCTGCTGGATCCCGCCTTGAACGCCATTGTTGCGCGCGGTGTCCCCAGTCGGCTGCGCGGTGTGACGTATGCGCTCATTGCCACCAGCCTCGGCCTGATATCCCTTCCATTCCCATGGATTGGAAGCCAGCTGTGGAACCGTTATGGTCCACGAATCCCCTTCCTGACCACTGTTGTGCTGGCTTCCCTGGCGCTTATCCCTGCGTGGATGAAACTACGCATCCCTGATTCACAACCCGACAAAGGATCAGGCGCGCTCACACAGTAATGGTTTTCGGGCACGTCGCACATCTGTCCCCTCACCAATCGCTTGCGCTATAATCCCTCCGCAGCATGCAATCCCAATACTCCGAGACGCGGGAGGGCCAAGGCGTGGTCACACTTGAAACGTCGCTCCAGGATGAAGATTCTGGGCGGCTGAACATCCTCGCTGAGTTGTGGGGCATTGATGTCAACGACAGGAATAGCGTGGGGCTTCCCATGGTGCTTGAAGCCATGCTCAACGAAGACCTCCTGCTTGAGATTGTGCAGACCCTACCGCACCCCACGCTGAGTGCACTACAGTCCCTCCTCAAACGCAATAATCGGGTACCCTACGCCGACTTTAACCGAGAATATGGACCTTTCAGAGAGATGGGGCCGGGGCGTCGCGACCGGGAAAAACCCTGGCGCTCGCCCATCTCGCCACTGGAACGATTGTGGTATTACGGATTCATCACCAGGGTTTTCCTTGACAGTCCCCAGGGACTGCTCGAGCATATCGTCGTTCCTGACGATCTGGCGATCATACTGCCGGCAGCAATGGCTGACCCTCTTGCGCCACCGGGGAAACCAGCCCGGGCACCGGTCCAGGTGCTTGCCAAACAGCATCCACTGCAGGTGGATCTCACGACACTGCTTGCCTTCCTTCGAACGCACCCCGAAGTGAATGTGCATGACCTTCCGACGCAGCTATCCCGCCACATCTTCCATCCGGAAACCCTGGCCTTCATCCTAACGCTGCTTGTGGAGCTTGACGTCCTTGACCCAGCTTCTCAGCGCGTTGATCCGGAGCGTGTAAGAAGTATCCTGGAAAGCACACCAGCCACGATCCAGGCCAGGCTCGCCACAACCTGGCGCGCAAGCAAAAACTGGAATGATCTCGCTCATGTGCCCTCGCTAGATTATCCCGATAAGGCCTGGCCCAACGACCCCGTGCTTTCTCGTAACGAAGTGCTGGCTTTTCTCAACCGCATCCCCCTTCAAGAATGGTGGGACCTAGACTCCGTCGTGGAAGCTGTCAGAAAGCAGAAACCTTCCTTTCAGCGCCCTGGCGGCGACTTTAATTCCTGGTATGTGCAGGATAAGGATAGCGGTGCTTTTTTACGCGGTTATGCCCATTGGGGTGACGTAGAGGGCGCGCTCATTCGCTTTATCGCTACTGGACCGCTTGTCTGGCTTGGCCTGGCCGAATCCGGAAGCATCGATGGCAACACGAATGACCCTACATCCATCCGATTGCTTCCCACAATGTCCTTGCTTGCGGGCGAGCAGCCAGAGACCCAAACGGAGGATTCTGCTGCGACCGCCATCATAAAATCAAATGGCAGCATCCTCGCACCCCATGGTATCCAGTCCCACACACGGTATCAGCTGGCGCGATTGGCACAATGGCAAACGCTCGATAAGCGCGGCTTCCACTACCAGCTCACGCCTTCCTCCCTTGGGAATGCCCGTGAGCAAGGGCTTGAACTGCGTCACATCCTCGCTATACTCACCCAGGCAGGTGGTGAAACACTCCCGCCTACCCTATCCTCAGCCATCAAGCGCTTGGCCGCCCATGGGCAGGAAGCAAGGCTGGAGCAGCTCGTGATCGTGCGCGTGAGCAAGCCTGAACTCCTCGACACCTTACGCGCTGCAAGATCAACCGCGCGTTACATTGTTGAACGACTCAGCCCGACCACGGCCGTCATCCCGGAGAGCGCTCAACTGGCCTTCATCCGAGCTGCGGCGGAGCAGCGCATCCTGGTAGAACCTCTCCACCCACATGAAAACAGCGCCGGATGAGGCGCTGTTCACAACAGCCAGGGATCCGCGAAGTCAACTCCGTCGGTACATTTTTCGAGGATGTGCAGCGGCAGCTTTCTTCAACGCCGCTTTCAACTCGTCCATGGTAACCGGCTTGAACACAAACGCATCTGCTCCCAGTCGGATGGCCTCTTCCACCTGCACATCCGTGGTTTCCGAAGAAAGCATCACAATTGGAATGTGTTTAAACTCGGGTCGGCTGCGGATGAACTCCAAGAGATCAATGCCACTCACCTGGGGCATGTTGATGTCAAGGACCATGAGATCGGGACGACCACCTGCAAGCATTTTTCGTGCAGCCTCGCGTGCGCTGCGGTAGGAATAGACCTTCAACTGCATCAGCTGCAGCATCAGTCCTACCGCCTGGCTCATTTCTTCATCGTCATCCACGATCCACACAGAGATCATTCTTTCCTCCACGGTCACAGGCTCGCCTTGATGCGCTGTGCAAGCTCCTCATTAATCCCCTGGATTTCAATTAGCTCCTCGAGCGTGGCAGAACGGATCCCATCGATGTCGTTGAAGGTTTTCAACAACAGTTTCCGGCGTGCAGGTCCAATTCCAGGGATCGCATCCAGACGTGATGCGAGCCCTTTCTTTCTCCGGCGAGTGCGATGATGAGACACCGCAAATCGATGGGCTTCATCACGGATCCGCTGGACAAGGTAGAGCGCTGCGCTTCGCCGGGGGAGCAAGACGGGATCCGGCACACCTGAAAGATACAATTCTTCATGCCGTTTTGCCAGTCCACACAGCGGAATCCGCGCTTCCAATTCAAAGCGCTGAATGACCTGCCACGCTCGGTTAAGCTGCCCTTTGCCGCCGTCAACGATGAGCAAATCCGGAAGTCGACCAAAGGCTTGATCGAGTTTCCCGCCCGGCTTCTTCGCCTCTTCCCGTGCTGTCTGCCAGCGGCGGAAACGTCGTTCCAATACCTCTTCCATACTAGCAAAGTCATCCTGGCCTTCCACAGAGCGTATGGTGAATTTGCGATACAGCTTTTTCTCGGGTGCTCCTTGCTCAAAAACAACCATCGATCCCGCTGCGGCAGTTCCTTGCAAGTTGGAGATATCGTAGCATTCGATGCGGGTGGGAGGCGCATCGAGGTGCAGCGCTTCCTGTAGTTCTGCCAGCGCCTGAACGTGTTTGCTGCGGTCTGCCTCCCACTGCGCTCGCAGCGAGGCAAGCGTATCGGCAGCATTTTCCGCTGCTAGCTGTACCAGCGCGCGCTTATCCCCGCGCTTGGGCACATGCAGCACAACTTTCTTTCCACCGCGCCGGTCCCGCAGCCATGCCTCAATAATTCCAGCTTCCTCAACATCGATGGGCAGTAGCACACGCCCGGGAATCGTCGTCGCCTTGGTGTAGAACTGCTTGATGAACGACTCGACAAGCTCAACATCTTCGGCCGTTGTCGTACCATCGAGCACAAAGTATTCCCGTCCAATCAACTTGCCCCCCCGGATGAAGAACACCTGCACGCAGGCGTCTCGCTCATCACGCGCAAAGGCGATAACATCCGTGTCGACTCGGTCCTGCGTGACGACCTTCTGGCCCTCAACCACGCGCTCGATCGCCTCGAGCTGGTCACGGATCAACGCCGCCCGCTCATAATCCAGCGCGGCAGAGGCGACCTGCATTTCTTCCTGGAGGCGCGTGACAACTGGCTCAGTATGACCTTGCAGGAAGCGGCATAAGTCCTGGATCATGCGTCGGTAACCCGCCCTGGACACCGCACCGATGCACGGCGCAAGGCACAGCTTGATGTCGTAGTAGAGACAGGCGCGTTGGTCCTCCCCGGTGATGATGCGATCACAGGTGAGATAGGGAAAGATTTTTCGAAGCACATCCAGTGTCTTATGAACCGCCCAGACACTGGTATAGGGTCCAAAATAGCGGCTCCCGTCATCCACGACCTTGCGAGTCATGGTGACCTTTGGAAAGTCTTCAGCCCAGCCTATCTTAATGTACGGGAAGCGTTTGTCATCCTTAAGACGGACATTGTATTTGGGTTGATGGCGCTTGATCAGGTTCATCTCAAGGATGAGAGCCTCAAGTTCCGAGCCGACAACGATCCACTCGATATCAGCAATGTGCTCAACCATGTCCGCCGTTTTGAGACTGTGGTTTGTTGAGGTGTGGAAATAGGAGCGTACCCGGCTGCGCAGGTTAATCGCCTTGCCGACATAAATCACCTCGCCCTGTGCGTCCTTCATCACATAGCAACCGGGCTTGGTTGGCAATCCTTCTAATTGCAGCTGCAGGTGATCCATGATGCGTGATTCTAGCATATGTACGCGCGGGATAGGTGCCTTCATGCTCGGACAGCCACTATAAAAGCTCCACAAGCGGGCACGACCGCTCAAATCGAAACATTCGCCTGTCGTGAAATCAAGAGTATAATCTGTGCGTTATGCATACACCTTCTGGGAAAAAGGCTGCTGTAGCAACGACCTGCATCTCCCTCATGCTGTTGATAACTGCCTGCGGGGTGATCGCACCGACAACCAGCGCACCATCAGCAACAGCCACAACAACTCCTTTCACTGCAACAGAAGTGCCGGCCGCCACACCCCAGCCTGTCGAGGAACTTATTCTGTGGGTTGCTCCCGCATTTGCTCCGGATGAAACCACGCCGGCTGGGCAAATTCTGAATGAGCGGCTGGAGCGCTTTCTGGATGATCACCCGAATGTGGAACTTTCCGTCCGCATCAAATCGCTTGATGGCGATTCAGGTCTGCTATCCACACTCCTGTCAGCAAGCATTGCCGCGCCTGAAAGCGTGCCGGATGTGATCACACTCGATCAGAATGGTCTTATCGCCGCAGCAGGAGAAAACCTCCTTCAGCCTGTGGAAGCATGGAGCACGCCGCCCGACGCTGAGGAATGGTACGACTTCGCGATCTCCGGGTCCCGCCTAAACGGTACCGTTCTCGGCATGCCGCTTGTGGGAGAAGCTTCAGTTTTCGCCTTTCGATCCGCCCGTTTCGAACGCGTCGCATCGAACTGGGACACCCTTCTTGAAGAAAACGAACGCTTCTGTCTTCCGCTTGGCGATCCAACCGGAAGCCTGACCTATGCTACCTACCGCCAGGTGGGTGGTGCGGTTGTCAATGAGGAAAGCACCTTCATCCTTGAAACCGGCCCTCTTTCCGATGTGCTCTCCTTCTACCAGCGGGCGCAGGAAGCCCAGTTGCTTGATGCAGAAGCCACCACCAGCCTTTCTGCAAGTGAGTGCTGGGATTTGCTGTCCATCGATCAAGTTTCAGCGGGTGTTGTTCCTCTGCAGAACGTACTGCGGCAGATTGGCTCGAGCCTCTCTGCTGTACCCATTCCCTCCCAGAACAGCCCGGGTTTCAGCCTCGTGACCACCTGGTCCCTGGCGCTGACCGGTGCAAGACCTGAACGGCAGGAACTGGCCGTCGAGTTGGCGGAATGGCTATCTGATCCCATCTTTGTCGGAGCCTGGAGTGAAGCACTCGGTTACCTCCCCGCTCGTGCAGAAGCATTGAGCACATGGACGGACGAACAGCAGCTTGCACTCGCAAGCAGTCTGGTGACCCTGACGACGGTTGAGCCATCTGCAGCTATGCTCGCGCCGTTCAGTGCTGCCATCACCACCGCCATTGAAGACGTGCTCGACCGGGGCATCGCCCCTCCGACAGCTGCTGCAGCTGCCTCCGAGGGCGTCGCAAACTAAGGCTCCGTACAGCCCCGTGTGAGGGAACATGCCTGTTCCGACTTATTCCGCCCATCGTGATCATCTGAACACGATCCGGCGCGCCATCCATGCAGCCGCAGATCCGGCGCAGGCGATGGAGCGCACACTTGCCGTCGCTCCAGGACAGCTTCTTGCAGGTGAGAGATCTTTTCCACTTAAACCCACAAATGCGTTGTATCTCATTGCCTTCGGGAAGGCGTCCAGCGCCATGACGCAGGCAGCGATTAACACGCTTGGAGATCGAATATCAGGCGGTGTTGTCGCCATCCCGTCTGGCGGAAGCCTCTCCGCAGCTGGCATGCGCGTTTTTCATGGAGGACATCCTTTGCCCGACCAAGGCAGCCTTGCCGCAGGAAAGGCTGTCGGAGAACTCCTGGCACGAACACATCCCGGCGATCTTGTGCTTGTGCTCATTTCAGGAGGTGGTTCTGCCATGCTGGAGTGGCCGCTTCCGGGCGTTCAACTTCAAGACCTCCGCCGGTTAACCGAGTTGCTGCTTCAATGCGGCGCCCCGATCGAGGACATCAACATCGTCCGTAAAGCCCTATCACGCACGAAAGCTGGAGGCATCGCCCGTCTTGCCGCTCCTGCGCGATGCATTTCGCTCATCCTGTCCGATGTGGTTGGGGACCGCCTGACGGCCATTGCCTCCGGCCCAACCGTACTGCGGCGTGTCACCCCTGAGGATGCCCGGCGGGTGTTGATGCAGTATCACATCTGGGACAAGGCTCCAGATCGCATCAAGAGCACACTTTCTCTACCGTTACGCTCGGCAGTTCGGTCCCCACGACCGCACAATGTCCTCATTGGAAGCAACCGGCTGGCTCTGAGTGCAGCTGCTGCAGCCGCGGAGCACCTTGGGTTTGCACCTCAAATCGTCTCCCGCCAGATGCATGGCGAAGCCCGGAGCACGGCAGCGCGCTTCACACGAGCCCTTCTTCGCGTCCGACCAGGTACTTGCCTGCTCATGGGCGGAGAAACCACCGTGACTATTCAGGGGACAGGCACGGGTGGTCGCAATCAAGAATTCGCCCTGGCCGCCAGCCTTCTCCTTCCGGCGCAGCCTCCACGGGCAATGATGTCCCTTGCGACGGATGGTGTTGATGGTCCGACGGATGCTGCCGGTGCCATTGTCACCAGTGAAACCCGGCAACTGGCCAAGGCTGCCCATCTGGATGTGGAAGCAGCACTGGACAATAACGACAGCTACAACGTTCTGGATCCGCTGAATGCCTTAATTCGGACGGGGCCCAGCGGCACCAATGTGAACGACATCGTCGTGGGTCTGACCTACACCTGACCCGAGATGGGCTGGTTGACCTGCCTGCTAGCGCCTGCTACAATTCCGCCATTGCTCATCCCCACCCAGAGGAGTATCCATGCCCGTACAATTTGGAACTGACGGATGGCGCGCAGTCATCTCGGACACGTTCACCTTTCACAATCTACGGCTTGTCACCCAGGCGATCGCTGACGCAGCTGCAACCGATGAATGGATGCAGTTTTCCTGCGAAAACCTGCGGCCTGATCCGCGTCGAATGGTCATTGGTTTTGACACTCGCTTCCTTTCTGACCGTTATGCCGTCGAGGCGGCGCGTGTGCTGGCCGCAAATGGCTACACGGTCTACCTGGCTACCGGCGACGTCCCCACCCCCTGCGTTTCCTATGCCGTGCGCCACATGGGCGCCATCGCTGGCTTGATGATAACCGCGTCACACAACCCGCCTCGCTATAACGGCATCAAGGTTAAGGCGGCATATGGCGGATCGGCGGTTCAGGAGCAGTGCCGGCATGTGGAAGTCTATCTCAACGATAACGAATCCCGCGGCCGGGGCCCAAACCTGATGGACTATGATAAAGCCGTCGCAGACGGGCTCATCGTGCGCTTCAATCCAACCCCCGCATATTACGATCATCTACGCACCCTGATCGACTTCGACATCATCGCCAACAACCCGCAGCACATCGTTGTCGATGCCATGTATGGCTCCGGACGCGGGGAGATCAAAGGTGTCCTCATGGGCAGCGGCTGCGAGGTCAATGAAATACGCAGCGAGATGAATCCCGGCTTCGGCGGCATCCATCCCGAACCTATCGGGCGCTATCTCGGTGCGCTGGCAAGCGCCATCGGCTCAGGCATGGGGCAGATCGGCATCGCCCTGGATGGTGATGCAGACCGGATTGGCGCTATGGATGGACGCGGACAGTTTGTGAGCCCACACAAAATCATGTCGCTGGCGCTGAAATACCTCGTTGAGGAACGCGGCTGGACAGGAAAAGTTGTCAAAACAGTCTCCCACACCCTCATGCTGAATCGACTTGCCCGTACGTACGGGCTGGACATCATCGAAACCCCGGTCGGCTTCAACTACATCGCAGACTTGATGCTGCAAGAAGACGTCCTCATCGGCGGCGAAGAATCAGGCGGTATGTCGATCCGGGGTCATGTCCCTGAAGGAGATGGGGTGCTGATGGGCTTGCTGCTCATCGAAATGGTCGCCCATTACGGACGACCGTTGGAAGAACTCGTGGAAGATTTACTCAAAGAGGCAGGACCATCCTTCTACACGCGTATCGATCAGCGTCTATCTCACCCGGTATCCAAAGCCGAGATGGTCAAGCGCTTGTCTGAAAACGCACCCGCGTCCATCGGTGGAGAGACGGTCACAGAGGTCAACACAACAGATGGTGTGAAATACATGATGGCTGACAATTCGTGGCTCCTCATTCGTCCATCTGGCACGGAACCCGTGCTTCGCATTTATGCAGAAGCACGTGAAGAGGAGATGGTGGATGCACTTCTGGAACATGGGAAGTCGGTTGCCGGCCAACCCTGAAAGGCATCTGCTGGCCAGAACACACGCCAAAAAGGCAGCCTGGGGGCTGCCTTTTTCTATTCTTCATACCCGTCTGTGCGCTTCTTCCCGCTGGATGCCCCGTATTGAACCAGAATCCCCAGCAGGAATAACGGAAGGACCAGGGCTGTCAACGAACCAAGCCCCCAGACAAACATCACAGCGCCCGCCGCAGAGGAGAACAGGACCATCCAGAGCTTTCCAAACAGCAGCATCAGCGCCCCACCCAGTACGACACCGGCGACGATGATGAACAAGGTGGCCTCGTCGCCCACAAACGTCGGCCAGAGTGAGAAAGCCAGGTAGCCGCCGCCCACCGCCCCGATAATAAAAAGCGCAACGTCATGAAGTTTGAGTGCTAACCAGGCTCCCACGAAACCAAGCGCAAGCACCAGCGCCAGACTGAACCAATCATTCTCAACCAGTCTATCCATGAAGGTTGCCCCAAAAGCTGCTGCCAGCAGGAAACCAGGAAAAGCAACCACAAACCGATAAATCTTCCAGCCGGCGATGAGGAGAAGCAATCCACCAGCCATCGCAACAATCTTCAAGACGCCTTGAGCCGGCGCCATGGCGTCGAGTAGCATCTGTGGATCCGCAGGGAGTGCCGCGTCGCTGCTGCAAGCCGTAAGGAAACTTCCCAGAAGCATGATCATGACCAAGTAGCCGAGGTGTTTTTTTCTACATGAACATCGTGTGCTTTTTCGGAGGTGCATTGGCTCCCTCGCAATCAGGATCCGATCGTTGTTGACGGGACAGCCCACGTCATCAACTTGTCTGGGGTTTGCTGAGAAGCTTGTAGCCTCTTCCGCGCTGTGTAATGAGATAGCGGGGGTCGGAGGGATCCGGTTCTATCTTGGATCGCAGCCGGCTGATAAGTTTCTCTACCCGGGCATCATCGACATCACCAAGGTATTCCTCGCCCCAAACGGTCACAACGATGCGATATTTATCCGTGATTTTATCCTGACGCTCGTACAGTAATTTCAACAAACGGAATTCTAGATCTGTAAGAACCGGTATGCGCATGCCATCAACCCATACATCACCGGAATCCATGTCCACAAAGACTCCCTCTTCGCTAACCTGTCGGCTGCGTGTCCGTGCGGCGATGAAATGGAGAAAGATGGACGAGAAGATCTCACCATCACGCAACAAGCCAAGGGTGTTCAGATGCCGCAAGGCATGCTCCGGCGCGCCAGCCTCCGTTTCCAACGCCAGGGTTTGAAGATGCTCGCGCTCCTCCTCGGTCAACTGGCTCCACAGCTTCAAACACTCCGCGCGCGGCTGCGGGCTTCGCTTGACCTGCTGCTCCAAATCACCTTTGAACTCAGGGGGAATATCCGCGAGGACCTCCGCAATCGCTAGCAGCATGCCCAGATGTCCACCTGCCAGTTGAATGCATAGCTCACGGCGATCTTCGGGACCAATTGCGACTCCACATCCGTCCAGCATCAGGTTGGATTCTTCCGGTGTCAGCAATGGCAGCGAAAAGGTTGCCGGTGTGAACATCTCTGAGAATTCATCTTCATAATTCGTCCCACGAATCTGCGGGAGTCTACGCACGGTCGCCGTGACGATAAGAAGTTGACTCGGGAAACGATCCTGGAGGGCTCGCAAATTGAGCAAGGCGCGTTCATCAAGAGCAGCGTACAACTCATCGAATTCATCGAGCAAGAAGCCCACATCGAAATCAGCCTCTTCACATAATTCTGTCAGTGCAAGGTTAAACGCCAACGAGGCGTTGAACGTGCTCCCCGCCTCGGTGACGTTCTCATGATGCTCCTGAAGACGTTCATACCCTTCATTGGAGAGTTCATCAGATAACCGCTCCAGCGCCGATCGCAGGACAATTTCATAAAAGGCCTGGGCGGATATGGCAACAGCCCGATTGCAATCCACATACATCATCATGATGGGACGCCCCCGGTCCTTCTGATACACATCCTCTGAATCGCTGCTGCTTATCTGTCGCATCACGTGGGACTTGCCACTGTTGCTCAGGCCAATGAGGGACACGCATTGGCCTTGCGCCAGCTCACCAAGGGTCTGCTCAATCACTGTTGAGAAGGGCACCTTCTTCTTTGGCATCTTCTACCCCCGCAGACAAACAGGGCCAACGATTCGTTGACCCTGCTCTGCTATCACGAATCTTCCCAATCATACTCTATTTTTTCGCTGTCGAAATCCTCAGACTACGAGCGAGAATGAGCGCAAGGATAAAAACACCACCCAGAGCTGCAAGCATCGGCACACCCACCTCATCCGCGAAACCCGTTGACGGAAGCGCAGTTGCGGTGGGCGTCACGCCCCCGCCAAGCGCCGCAGCTTGCGTTTCCTGGGCTGCCGCTGTTGCTTGTGCGGGATCGAGTGTGGGCAGCGTGGTAAATGGCGTAGAGGTAGGTGACGGAAGCACAACTACCTGGGTAGGTGTTGCTGTTGGCGGTTCGGGCGTATCGGTGGGCGCCGGTGTGTCTGTGGGCGTCACCCCGATGGCCTCCGCCGTCTGGGTCATCGCCTCTTCGGTATTCTGCAGCAGGATCTGAGCCGCCTCTGTCGCTCGCTGCGATTCCGATGCGGCGCGCTGACGGGGTCCGAGGATCAAAGCATAGACAGCCAGAAAGATCATGCTAAGTATCAACAGGCCGCCGAGAATCGCGGCAGCGATGACGAAGGTTCGGTTGCCCGATTCCTCAGGCAGGGGGCCTCCGATATCATAGTCTTCGGTCATCTTCTTCTCTCCTCACTCATCCCCTCGCCAGGTGCATCGTCTGCGAACCCCGGGGAATGTGCCATGCCTATCTTATTGGATAACTTCCAAATTTGCCATCGGGGTTGTGACAGTACCCCCGCTGCTCAACTCTATTTTTACGCTCCGTGCCATGATCCCGCTTGGATATTGAACGGCCTTATCAAGCACTTCACGTATGGTGCCGGATTCGCCAAAATACGGCTCTCGCAGCAAGCGCACCCGCAAACCGACCTTCAGTGGAAAAACCTCATCCGGCAGGTCCACATCGCTCGTCGCGGGCAGCGGGATAATGACTTCCGGACATTGGCTCTCGTATGTCTTGGCATTCTTGCCGGTCAGACATACCTCCCGGCCAATATTTGTAGAGAGCATATTGAACGATGTCGGATTGATGGACACCTCTCCGAAACCCTCAAGCACAAGGACGGGGAAAGGAAGCCTGCGCATCATTGGGATGAGCTCCGATGATGCGGAACCAAGGATGATGCCACGAACGGCCAACTCATGCGCTTGCCGCAGAGGTCCGGGATGCTGACATGTTCCAGCAATCAGTACAGCTCCGCGCAAATTGACATCGAGTTTATCCGTCTGCAATCGATCTGCAGCCGTGTCCCCGATCATGCGCATCACACCATAGTCTTCGCGTCCGTTCCCCCATGTCGCCTGTACCAGCGCACCGGTGGTTTCCAACACAACAGACTGCAATCCATCGCTTGAAACCACCGTGCCGGGGAAACCGGCTTGAAGGGAAATCACCCTTCCGCTTTGTTGGAAAAGAACACGTCCCTGGTTGATCTCAACCACTCGGCCGTCCGCCGGCGCCCTTACCATCCTGCGGGGCAATCCAACCGGTCCGGCCAGAATATCACCAGCTTCAACCCGATCGCCTTTTTCGCAGGCCATGTGCCGGCCGACTTCCTTGATTGGCACACCCAGCGCCCGGGCGATGTCCAGAAAGACATGCTTTGGCTTGATTTCAGCCTCGGCGAGGATGTCGGCTGCCTGAACCTTCTCGTTGACGCGGACGGTGACCGTACCTGGTACCGGTAGGCGTCGTTCCCGCCGGATGGCGTTCAAAGGGGTCACATGTTTGACCGGCGGTAGATACGTTCCATTCATCCCGTCACATCCTTATCGTTGCAAGGATAATGCCAGACTTTCATTCCAATGCACCGATATCCCACAACCATTTTTCTTGAAGCTCACGTCGTCGCTCTGGATCCTTGGGCAGCCGCAGCGGTCGCCCTCGCGCGTCAATGATCAAACCAACGGCCCCGCCCGCCACACGTAGCGCACCCGCCCGCCCTGGCCCTCCAAAACCGACATCCACCCCGCGTTCAGGACGCAAGGTCAAGCGACCATGCGCGCCCTGGGGTAGCGGAATGACGGTCAATTGGCCCATGCGAACTTCACCGGAGACAGGATTTCCTCCACCCTCCGGCTCGAGCTGCACGCGCAGCACCCTTCGGCCCGGGCGCGCACGGCCGACGGGCGAAATGATCGTGCCCAGGCTGGCGTAGCTGCCCGACTCCAGCACGTGTACGGCAGCCATCGGGAGCGGAGCCGCCGCCGCGCCCAGGGCCGAGGTTAAATTGTGTGGATCGAGCACCAGCGTGGAAATGCCAATGGGTTGCAGCGCATCCAGCAACACGAGCGCCGCGTACCCGGGCCGCGGTGCCCGTGCCAGCACTCCACCGCTGGCGATGATGGGTTCAAACGCCGGCAACAACCAGGTGGAAGAGAGATCAAAACCTTGCGGCCAGTCCTGCCGGGCCTGTGTCAGTGCAAGCCGGATGACCTGCCTCGCCAGCGCGTATTCCAAATGCAGCTCATCCGTATCTGTCGGGATGGTGCGAGGATGCAGAGCTTTATTGTGGATGTAATTCCGCACATCTGCCGCCGGAAGATCAATCGGCAGCCAGCGCATGACATCCTCCAACATGCTCTTTTCGATCACCCCTGTCACCGAGTCGCCAATTCCCAAACCTGCATTAACTGAAAGCCGCATTTCACCGTCGAATCCTGCGGCAATGGACGTGTGGCTCGCACCGACATCGACCCCCAACACACCCTTATCGGGACCATAAATACGGCTCAGATAGCGGATGATGCGTCCGAAGGCGTCCGCCGTTTGCATGAAGTAACCGCCCGTCCATTGTTCAAGTTCACGAAAGCCTGAAATACGCGCGTCGCGAATTTCAGATATCACTTCACCGATCCGCAAGCGTGCGGGCGCAAGGTCTTCCTGTTCCAGGCTCGGGCGAATATTGGGCGTCTGTAAAATTTTAATATGCTCTCCAAGGCGCTCCTGCATGACTGGGATCAACTCACGGTTGCCACAGTACAACACACGTGGGGATTGTTCACGCGGCAGGATGCGGGTTGCCATGCCAACCGTTTCAATCATGCGGATGACCGATTCGCTAGCACCCCCATCCGTGCCACCAGCCAGCAGGATCAAATCAGGTTTCGCAGCGAGCAGCTTGTCGAGGTGTTCCTCCTCGCGCAAGCGATCCATCAAACTGAGTTCTCCCTGCACATCGAGATAGGTCGAAGACGCAAGCTGGCGTGCGCTCTGTAGGGACACCCCTGGCATTAAGCCAACCAGCATCACCCGCGCCTTCGGTCCCGCCGATGTTGTCGCGACGAAAATGTCCACCCCAGAGCCTTCATTATTGACCGGCATGATAAGGGACTCACCCTCATCCACCAACCTGCGCCCTGTGATCGATTGAATCTGGTCAAGGGCCATATGCACGCCCTCGTTGATGTCAAACAGGGGCGAACTCGCCGTTGTTGGGGCGCGTCCGGTTGCAACGAGACGATAGCGCCCATCCACAACGTCGAACAGGTTGGCGCGTGTGTTTACGGTGCCAACGTCAACCGCCAGGAGGGTATCAGCGTCGATCATCATTCCCATGCGCGGGATCAGCCTTTCAGGAACATCGAAACGACATCCCAGAGAAACTGGATGCGTTCAGTAAGTACAACGAGGCTGGCTATCAACGCCCCGGCGTACATCACACCAAAGGTGACCGAGATGAACAACCTTCCCAGATACGCAAATCCTTCCAGGATGCGACTGCGATCTGGCTTCCCGGATGGCATGCGCTTGGCCGAGAAACGGAAATAGAGCAATGTGCTGATCGTTCCCAGCAAGACGACGAGAACATTGACCAGTCTCTCGACGCCCGTCTCGCCTGTCAGGGGAGCCTGCACACCGGGGTTCAGGGTTTCCATCGCCGCGACGGATTGTGGAATCAATGTGCCTGTCACGGCTCCGCCAACCACCACGGCCGCGCCGACCCCGACCAATAATGCTACCGGGAGGGTTCCAACACGGGACGTTGTTGGGGATAGTTTAAACAGCAGAAGCAGGATGAGAACCCATGGAATAATCAGTGTAACGATGGTTGCCGGCTCAAACAGCCTCGCAAATCCATCATCGAGAAGGGGGTCCACCAAGCCTGGACGAAGTACATTGTGCCAGGCAATCGTGCCGGCATACCCAGCGGCAACACCGATGAATAGATAGGTGGCGAGGCGGAAAAAGAGGTTGTCACCAATGAGATAACTCAACACCATCATCGTCAGAAGAGCGGCGACCAGTGTTCCTATGGTATCGATCGATGCGAGGTCAGTCATGCCTCAACTCCGCCTTGGTTTCAGTAACCATTGAACCAGACCATACAGGATGCCGGCGAGAAGCACGGCTTCAACAACCAGCATGCCGGCGTTGAATCCATCCCAGCGTGCGATGGCGTCGGCCGGACGGGCGTTCAATTGTTCGTAGGCGACCGCCTCTGGAAGTCCTGTAAGAATGCCGTCTACCTGAGGCTCGAGAGATTCATAATAAGGTCGTACAAGCGGTTCTGCGCCCGCGCTTAATACCATCACGAGCGGGGTGTCACCCATCCATGGATGAGCTTGTTCTGCCCAGATGCGGGCATTGTCCGTTCCGGCCGTGATCACCGCGACCATGCCGAAATCGGATAAACGTTGAACATCCCGGAGAATGCTCGACAACCATGCCGTCTGCCCATCCAACTCATCTGGAAGCAAGAAGCCACTAAGGATGGCCTCCCGCGGCGCAGCAGAGAACAACTGAACCGCTGTCGGTCCGCCGGAAAGATAGCCGAGATGAATGTAATCACTGCCATTCACAAGGTCATGGCCTATACCGGCTCTCGCCAGCGCACGTTCGGCTAACAGCGGTCCCGTCACCTGGGTAGAGACAGTGGCAATCGCAATCTCTCGCCGCATGAGGTGTTCCAGGATGACATTGGCCACAGCGTCAAACTCACCGGTATATCCGGGCGGGTAGTCAAACACCAACAGGACTGGCTGGTCGGTGGACAGTCCATCAACCAGCGCAAACAAGGGTCCCAGATCCTGAGGCACCCGTTCAGGCAGCGCAAACAACGTTTCCCCGGGACCCGTTGATCCGATGGAGAAGCCAATAGCCACAATGAGCAAAGCGCTGATTATCCAACGCAAGAAGGGGAGCCGGCGCCGCTGCGTTGATTCCAGCGACACTTCCCGCTCCTCATCATCCACCATGCGATGCAGCAGTTCTGCCTGTGCGTATTGCCGTTCGCTGATATCCAAGCGTCCTGTTCCCACAGTCGCTTGATGGGGAATGGCCACAACCGGCTCGGCCATGAGGACTCCCCGCAAACCGGCGAGCGGTCCGGTCGATTCCACCGACTGGTCAACCTCGGGTTCAATTTCGACCGAAGATCGGAAGGTCTCAATCGGTCGCATGGCCTCGAGCCATGCCGGCAACGTCGCAGGTGCCAAATCCGGTCTTTCGCGCAGGGTCTCAGGTGCAACATCCTCAGAAGGTTTTTGCAATTCCCCCAACCACGCTGGAAGGTCGATCGCTTCGATTTCAAGTTCTTGACTATCGATCTCGGTCGGCACAGCCTGATCATCGAAGATCAAGGGGGGCGTATGCTGAGAGATTGGCTCCTCAGGGTACGCGGGGGCTTCTGGCGCTTCCTCTTCGGTCGGCTTCTGCTCCAGCCATTCTACATCTTGCATGCCTTCGAAAGGCGTTTCCAACGTTGGTTCGCTCGAAATTGGACCCTGTCCTTCGAGAGCTTCCAAAGCCTCAAAGATTTCATCATCAGAAGCATCTTCGGGTTCTGATGCGGACAAGTCCAACTCAACGGGTCTGAAACCGCCCGGCAATGCTCCAGGCTCTTCCGATGGGGCGTCTGCCGGCAATTGAGCAGCAGCCTCGAAATCGGACAGCCAATCGTCATCGTCGGATGAAAGAATACCGGCTTCTGGCTCTGCTTCCGATGATGCCAGTTCCCCAGTCTGACCCGCTGCTTCTTCAAAAGCTGCCAACCAAGATGAGTCATCCTCAGGCTCTTCGTCAGGTTCAGCGGCAGCAACTGGCTCTGATGGGATGGCCGGCTCTGCAGGCGGAATATCCTCGGGTGGAAGAACATCACGCAAATCTTGAAGTGGGGGCTCCGGGGTCGGTGCCGCAGGTTCCTCCTCAGCCCCCTTGCTGCGGAGCGAGGTCAGCCAATCTGCCGCGCCTTCCGGTTCAGATTCAGCAGCCCGCGGTGCTTCCTCCCCGGTCTTGTCTCGCAGGGTTTGCAGCCAATCCTGTCGTTCCCCGCTGGGTTCTTCTGGACTCTCGTCCTTGTCCTTCCGCTCCTTGGAACGGATTCTTGACAGCCACTCCGGGACCTTCTCATCTATCGATTCGTCCGGGGAACGGGTGTCTACCCAGTCGGGAACCGCTGCCTCAGGTTGCGCTGAGGGCTGGTCATCATCGCTGGCGCTGCGTAGCCTCCCCAGCCAATCCGCTTGCTCTCCTTCCGGCACTTCTGCTGGTTCAGGTTCCTGAGAGGCCTGCACGTCTGAACGGATACGGCTTAACCAATCCGGCGCCTCACTCTGCGATTCGTCACGGGTACTTTCAGGCTGATCCGATGAAATGACGAGCGGCGTGAGGCGCGCTCCACAATGAATGCACTCATCGGCGTCTTCGGGGTTGGGTTTGCTGCACATCGGGCAGCGCTGCTCAGGCATAGCCTCACTCCCCGTACGGCCGATCGGCCGCCAATAACACGCGCAAACCGGTAACGATCGAGCCCAACGCGACGCCCAGTAAAACGCCGCGTGCCCCTCCTGCTGCCCAGACCTGCGCCAGCCAATTCCGCATTTGACCAAAGAAAATCTGCAATCCACCCTCGCGTCCGACCAACCATGGCCCTGTTGCCAGTATGATGATGAACGCAGTGCCAACAAACACCAGGCTGGAGAGGTCACGTCTCGCCTGCACCATGCGAAAACCTGCCATGAGTAGAGAAACTGCCAGCAAGGCCATCAGGCTGGTTTCAATCGGCAACTGGATGTAGTTGAAAATGTTGACCATGACCGAATTATCGGGACCGTAAATCAATCCCAGCACGAGTGTTACAAGGAAAGCCAGGATGAGCACCGCGCTGTAAGGCCAGCCCGAGTATTGTTCACTGACTTTTGTCCAATGCACGGATAACAAGTTCCACAGGCCGAGCAGCATTGCAGCCGCAGCGATCAACACAGCCCATCGCATCAACGCCAATTGCAAATTGAGAATCAGTTGGTTATCGACAAAATAGCCGAGCAACACCACGAATCCAATCGCGATCGCCGCTGCCGTCCAGACAAGATAGGTCCCCAATTTCATGGCAATACCCCGATCGTCTTCAAGACAGTCCCAATCAGGATGGCGAGGATGATGAGGAGGCGAACGGCGTCCTGCGCGCGCAGGCTGGCTTCATGCAGTGGGCCTGCACCCGTATACGCCCCGGCAGCGAACAGCTCTTCTCCAATCAGTGGATCATCCACCATGGCATACAACATCGCCTGAGCCTGCACATCCTCTGTTCCTGCGAGGACAAACGTATCCTGGCGTCGGGCGAATTCTGCGGTAAGGGCACCCTCAGAACCAAAAGACCCTGCCAGCACGTTCACAGAAACATCCTCGCTGTCCAAGAGGTTAGGGATTTCTGCAGTGTAAGAATATGGAGTGGGACCCAGCATCCGCCCTGAGATATTCTTGTAATGCTCCATAGCATTCGCTTGCTTGTAGACCGAGCGGAGCGAGTCCTGTGCAAGCATCGCCATCGCACCATCACCGGCTGTAGCAACAATGGGTTTGTCGCTCGTTGTCGTTGCTTCAGCAATTTGAGAAAGCAGGGAAAGGCCTGCGAATGCAGCCGCGCTGTCCGAGCCAATAACCGATCCTGTACCCAGAGAGAGATGTACGCGCTCACCGGCTTCAACGGCCCGCTCAACCGCAGTGTTTAATTGTTGATAGGCTTTGATCGGCCGAAATACCGCCGGCCAGCGCTTCCGCATGGCGGCATAGAAGAGCATCAGCACAACAAAGAGCGCCAGTACACCCAGACCGATGACATTCATTGGCTGTGCGCTTCTCCCTCTCCAACTCCACCCATGCCGTCGCTCGCCTGCCTCGTTGCGTTGTCCAGACGGCGAGCAAGCCGACCAATGCGCTCATTTCCAAAAGGCTCAAGCAGGAACATCAACTGGACAGCCAGAATACGCAGGGGTGAAAACCCCTCAGCGAAGAAGGCGCGCGCTGCCTGCAAGTGTTGATGTTGGGCATCTTGTCGCGTTTTTGTCACAAATCCCCGTTTCCACTAGCCTGTCGCGCAGTATAGCACATCGTCCCACCCCTCACCACACGCCTGGAACGGCGTGGAAAAGGGGCGGAGGCAGCTTGATTCTAGTCTTCGCACCATACAGGGTCAAGCTTACACCCCGCAGGGGGAGTGCCCTCAGCGGCTACCATCCCTGCAGTGTATGCTGAGATTCGGTTTCTCGATGCAATATACACGCCATAGGCGGCTGGTTTCGCACGACTGTGATGCTTCCTCGAGGATTGCTGCCTGTATGTAGAGAACGCTTGAATGATCATCCACCGGTCAGAACCCTTGGACTTACTCACAACCGAGATCCGAACGAATGGCATGCACAACATCAAGCCCATGTGTGTCTAGGCCTGCATCGGTTCCAATCCGCTCCCAGGCATGGCACAGCGGTCTGCGAGCACCGGCGTTGTGCGCAAGCGCTTCCTCTGTCAATTCCGCCGCCCGCTCCAGATCCCCTGCATGAGCGTAGCCCTCAATAAAGGGAATGCGTTCTTCCGCTTGATTGGGGCGATCATCGAGCTGAAAAGCCCGATCACCAAGAGTGACAATTTGACCCCAATCTCCCCGCTGACGCGCCAGATCAGCGGTCGCATAATAGTAGCACCAGGTATCAACCGGTTCCTGACCCATCAAGCGTTCATCCAACATGCCTGACGGGGAGGCCATCGTGTCGATCAAATCGAGTCTCGAGAGATGAATGGCAGCATGCGTCACCGGTGGAAGTGTGGGCGAAGAGTCGTCCAGCACCTGATCGACAACGCGCAAGCAGCCGGGTGGGTCATAATGCAGAATGAGGACTTGCGACGTTGTGCCCTGAAACGTCGTTGCGCGGTAGGTTCGCTCCACGGGAAGCCCAGCCTCCAGGCTGCTCAATCCATGTCCGATGCGGGTGTTGAGGTCATACATGAGAAAAGGCATTTCACCACGGGGCGTGTCATCAGCATACATGAGGTTGATCACGCCAGTCAGCGAATTATCCGTTACGTAATCCATGGGGAATTCATTCGTCAGAAGCAAGGTTCCTTGTTGCAGATCAGGGATGCGCCAACGCAGACTCCAGAAAAAACGTTGTTCCGCTTCCCATGCACGCTGATACGAAATGCCTGCCTGCACCTGAGCGCTCACACCGGCTGCTACCAGAAGTGCTATTCCAGCCGATTTCAACCAGGCTTTTTGAAGCAGGCGATCGATCAACACAACCCAGAGCATTCCTATGCCCAGCATCCATCCTAATGTGAAGCGATCCCAGGGAAAGAATAACGCCAGATCGAGGGATGGAATCCAGAAAGCCCATCCTCCCAGAAAGAGCATGACCGCACCGATCAGCCCCGCCTGCCTCGCCCAACGCTTCTCTCCCTCTTCGTCGACTTCCAATTCCCTCCGCGAAAGGAGCAGGAATCCGAACACGAGACCACCTGAGGCGATTGCCACCAACAGCGTTGCAATCGTTCCCATGCGGCCAAAAGTCGCCATGGTTGGAGGAATACATGCCCGCCACCACGCCTGCACCCCCGCCTGAAAGACATCCATTCCCGCCATGCTGATAAGGTTTCCCAGGGCGCTAAGCGGCACCTCGCGAAGGTCCTCCAACAAGACAGGCTGGTACGCGCGAAAACCAACCGACATCACGCGCCACAATACATATCCCAACCAGAGAGCCACATACGGGACGAACCTCTTGAGAAGCGTCCGTGGCTTTGAAGCATTCCTCCGGTAAGTCTGGATTCCTATCCAGAGGATGAGAGGGCGCACCAGCTCGAGTCCAAGAAAGAATTCCATGCTAAAGAGGCTGTAGGCGCCTGTAGAGAGGGCTAACAACGACCAAGCCCAGGGCCACTTCCTGTGCAGCGCGGAAAGCATGGCCGCCCACGAAACGCCCACCAGACCTAAAATGAAAAAGTAGTGACTGTAAATCAAGGCAATGGATTGCTGTTGAAAACCTGGATAGATCGCAAAAAGAAGAATAATCCAACGGGTGCGCTCCTTTTGATCCGGCCAGAGTTCATTCAATGCCCATGTAAAACTCAGCAGGGAAAACCAGCGCGTGAGAAGGGCAAACACATGCCAGCGCCAGGGGACAGCACCAAACACCGACGTCGTCAGTTGAAAGAGTGGCGCCACCAACGGGCGGTCCATTGACCATACCTGCTGGAAGCCCTCAGGCCCCAGGATCTCCAAGAACCACAGCATTGGCCAGTCATCCCAATAGAAACCGAGTTGTGGGATGAGCAGGCCATATGCGGCCACACACAGTCCTAGAAGGAAGCACGGAAAGAGCACATCAACACGATCCTGCACAAATCCAGCAGCCTGTTTACCGATGTCACGCCATCGTCCCATTCGGCCCTCCTACGAGCCATTTTATTCTAACGGAAGAGGACTCATGATGAAACCCTCTTCAGCCTGGAAAGAGGTATGGCGCCTTGCCCAATACGAACATTTGTGCTATACAGGAGGGGACATGAATGTGCTCAATAAACTAGCTCTTCTACAGGAAGCATCTGCCTTCGACATGGAGGACTCGCCTCAGCTCCTACGGCCCACTCCCGGGAGCAAAGAGCGCAGTTATCACATCGATGGGGTGACCATTCCCGTTACCCGGGCTTCACTCCCCAATGGGAACACCATCCCGCTTCTGAAAACCATGTTGAGCAACAGGTGTGATCGCAATTGCCATTACTGCGCTTTCCATGCCGAGAGGAAGGCGCCCCGCTACAGTTTCCAACCCGAAGAATTGGCAGATGTGTTTATGCGTTTCTATGAATTGAAGATTGCAAAAGGGTTATTTCTTTCTACCGGGATTGCGGGAGGCAGCGTGCAGGCCGAAAGTCGCATGCTGGAGGTTCTCGAAATCCTGCGCATCAAGAAACAATTCAAGGGTTATATCCATATCAAGATCATGCCTGGTGCAGAGCGAGAACAGATCCATCAGGCTATGCTGCTTGCCGATCGCGTCTCAATCAATCTTGAAGCCCCCAACGCAGCTCGCCTGAAAACCATCGCTCCAAATAAGGATTTCGAACGTGAATTATTCACTCGGCTTGTCTGGATCGATGACATCCGACGCACCGAATCCCCCGAAAAAGCCTGGAAGGGACAGTGGCCATCCAGCACGACACAATTTGTCGTGGGTCCAGCTCATGAAACAGATCTCGAATTATTGAGCCTTGCAGAGCGATTGTTCCTTGACTTCCATTTCTCACGAACGTACTTTATGGCTTTTCGTCCTCTGCCTGACACGCCCCTATCCGAGCACCCTGCGGAAAACCCACTTCGACAGCTCAGACTGTATCAATCCTCTTTCTTGATGCGCGACTATGGATTTCGCTTCGAAGAGCTGCCATTTACAGACAACGGATCTCTTCCACTGCATGAAGACCCGAAAGTTGCCGCCGCCAGGAGCATGTTCGCAAATGGCCCTGTATCCATCAACAGAGCTCCTCGCGAAGTATTGCTGCGGATTCCCGGAATTGGTCCCCGCAGCGCCGCACGGATCCTTCGAGAACGTCGCCACGGACGGATCCGCGATGTCTCTTCCTTGCGGAAAATGGGCGTCTCGATAACCAGAGCTGCCCCCTTTGTGGAGTTCAACGGATCGCGACCTTCTTTTCAGCTCCCATTGCCCTTTTCCACCTCAAGCCTGGAACAAGAAAAGTGCCCGCAAACAACTGCAGGCACTTCATCTCTCCTTACTGGATGATCATTCTTCTTCCGTGTGGGGATCTCCGCGCCGGGCGAGATAATTCTCCACATGAAAGAGGTTCTCACCGGCACGTCGAATCACCGTGAGCAGCTCGTCCATCGTTGACACCTCTTCAAGCTGCTCATTTACAAACCAACGCAGAAATTCCTGGCCGATGAAATCCTTCTCATCGATGGCGATCTGCATCAACTGATTGATCTGGTCGGTTACTTCCAGCTCCCAATCAAGCGCAAGTTGTAGCGCTTCTTCTGCGCTGCTGATGCTCTCCGGGGCGCCCACAATTGGCCCCAACTGCACATCACCACCGGTCTCAAGAATGTAATGCACAAACTTGAGCGCATGTTCACGCTCTTCCTCTGACTGGCGGAAGAAGAACGCTGCAAGCACCGGTAGGGACTCGCCAGCGAAATACGATGCAATCTTCACATATTGACTCGACGCGCCAAGCTCATTCACAATTTGTTGGTTCATCGCGTCATTCAGTTTCGTTCCAATAAGCATTTCTGCCTCCCGTTTGATACGATTCATTCGTTCGTCTTTATTGATGCCGTTGAACCAGGAAAGTTACGTATCCAACCCTTTCCTGGCCTATGGAGACACACCGAGATACTCCAGCGCGTACAGGGCATCTTGATACCCGGGGTTGACCTCCAATGCAGCACGGAAGTCTTCCACCGCACCACTTGTATCGTTTAACATGACGCGGGCCCATCCCCGCCATAAAAGGGACTCTTCCGCATTGGTGGTGAGATCGAGGGTGGCGTTGGTCAGATCCAGCAAATCCTGGAAACGACCAAGGTTGAAATAGGTGATGTAGGGCCCGAACTGGTAGCGCAAGAAACGCCATGGCAGGCCCAGCGCAAGTGCGTTTTCATACGCACTTGCCGCCTCCGCATAGCGTTCATAATAGAGCAGGTTCGAACCAAGGTTAAACCATTCAAACGCATCTTCGGGGTTAATTTCAAGCGCCTGCTGGGATCGTTCAAGGGCTTGCTGCCGGTTCGCTTCCTCATCGAGAGCCGTTCCCAGGAGTGCCTCCACCTCCTCCCGGTCGTTGACCGGGAAGATGAGCAGATACACATAATTGAACGCCGCCCACTCCTCTTCCAGTTCCACATAGGAGACCCAGCGGTCAGCCCCCAGGAATGTATCCTGGCTCAGGAATGCTTGTTGTTCATCATCATAACCCGTGAGGAGGAGGTAATGCCCTGCCCATCCAGCATCAGGGCCATCGCTTTCAATCACCACACCCTTTTCCACTATCACAGGATAGCCTGCCGCCAGAAAACGTTGCAGGGTTTCCACCTCGCCCGCTACGCGGTAGATGCCGTCCAGCCATCCCGCCCGCGTTCGAACGTAGTACACCAGTTCGTCAATATTGACGTTACGATCACCACGGTAGGGTTTGATGACATTTGAAATGTCAAATTGATTGCCATCCCACCCGAAGTATTGAAGGGCGAGGGAAAGTGTCGCCGGCCCGCAGTTATTCCAGTCTTGCTTTTCCCAGCCAGGGGAAGGCAGCATGACTTCTGCAGGGAGCGGGACAGGGGTCGGCGTAGGGGCGAGGGTGGCAGCCGGTGTGCGGGTCGGCTGCGGTGTCGGTGCTGTAATCTCTTCGATAACGACGTTCGGCGTCGGAAGCGTATCACAGCCACGTACGGCACAGCGCAAAGACGAAACGGCGGAGTCCAATCGCCATTCAATCGCATCCCACAGCCCGGCATAGAGCGCCAGAGCCGCTACGCCCAAGATCAATACAGCTCCCCCCATCAGGGGCCAAACACCTCGTTTATCCATCATAAGCAGTATATCAATACGGGACGGAGAGCCGGCGAGGCGCTATCGGTCAGCCTGGACATCATTGCCTTCCAGGGGAAAACCGGCTTCCGCCCAATCGATCACGCCTCCATCCATCGATGTGACGCGCAGAAATCCCGCCTCCAGCAAAACCTCACGGCCATCAGCGCTGCGGTTGCCCGTCCTGCAAACGACAACAAGGTCTAGATTCGTCGGCAGGTATTGTAGTTGATCCTCGAGAACATCCAACGGAATGGACAATGTTTCCGGGATGTGGAAAGAGGCATATTCCTCCTCCGTGCGAACATCAATCAACAAGGCGCCTTCGTCATACAGCTGGTGGGCTTCCTCCACGGAAACCTGCTCGGGAAGCGCTTCCACCTCAAATGCCGGCGTCATCTGCCGCCCAATCCACCATATTCCCACAACCGCCAATGCCAGCACAGCAACCATCACCACAAGCGAAGTGGTAATACGGATGCGCATCAAGCGCTTCTGCTGCTTCTTCTGCTCCTGACGTTTCTGCCGTGTCATGCACACCATCCTTCTACAAATCCATCGGGGAGCACAGCCTGAGAACCAGCACTCACCCATCCTATTCGAAACCTGTTCATTCTTGATTACAATAGGATTCTACTCGCTCTCCGCCATCTCTTCATGCCATCTGGAGGAATCTTGCTCACCGATAAATCGCGCCTTCAACTCCCCGAACCCATGGGTTGCTCCCAACCGGGTACGTTCTCATACGACAGTGTCCATGTCCGCCTGCCAGGCATCATCGATCGCATCATTGCCGAGGGCCATTACCCCCTTCACATCCAAACGAATCTCAAGCAACTGCAGACGGAGCTTTGTGCTGGGACGGTCAGACCGATCACACCTGGCGCCTATCCGGATGGCAATGATTGGGACAACTTCCTTGCGCCCCACCTTGACAAGCGCTGGCATGAATTGCCCTGGTTTTTTGCAGAGACCTATTTCTATCGCCGACTGCTCGAGGCTGTTGAGTACTTCAAGCATTCCCCGCAAGAGCGTATCGATCCATTCCTTCTTCAGAAAAGAGTGGCATGGACATCCTCCGAGCCGTCTCTGGCTGCCTTTGCAGAACGCAGCCATGAACTTGTCCGCTCCCCACACGCCTTGCCGGAAATGCTCTTGATGAGCCTGTGGAGTAACCGTGCTGATCTCAGCATTTGGCCGGCCGAAGCGGGCTTTGCACCCGTCTTTCGCTACCAGGAACAGAAAACCCTGCTCATTGACCATGCCGCATCCGTCATGGCGCATCTTGACACCCTCAAGGGTGAAGCTCGGGTCGACATCGTCCTGGACAATGCCGGCCTGGAGCTTGCTGCGGATCTGTGTCTATCCTGGTTTCTGCTCGAAAGCGGTCTCGCACATAACATTCGTCTCCACGCGAAAAAGCATCCGACCTTTGTGTCGGACACCACGATTCCAGACATCCAGCAGGCACTGAGCAGCCTCACCCGGCACGCCGACAACCCTCTCAGGACGATTGGGAAGGCCCTCACGGAAAGTGAAGGAGAAGGCTTCGTTATCATGCATGATGCTTACTGGAATTCCCCACTCGAGGGTTGGAATATGCCGGAACAGCTACGCCGCGAGCTCGCATCATCCAGTCTCATCCTTCTTAAGGGAGATGCCAACTACCGCCGCCTTGTCGGAGATCGAGCATGGTCATTTACAACACCCTTCGAGGCGGTCTGCGCCTATTTTCCCGCCCCGCTTGCATGTTTAAGGACATTGAAATCCGAAGTGCTGACAGGTCTTCAGCCTGGCATCGAGCCTGGATTGCGAGAGCGCGACCCAGGCGCGTTCACCAGCGGGCGATACGGCATCCTGCAAGCCAGCCTCTGAGAGCCTTGCTTCTATCCGAAGGACGTTTCGCACCGGAGATGATGATGAATTTCATGGATAGCCTTCTTTTCAGTCTGCAAGATTCTCGCGATAATAATGACGCCGTGTAAAGACTGTGACAACGGAAAACATGGAGGAAGCAATGCCCGAGGGATTTGCCCTTGCAAACCCGCTTGAAATGGAACTGGGAAAACCGCGCTCTGCGTTCACGCGCAAAGACATTATCAGCATCATCCGTACCCATGAACTCAAGCGGATTACCTTCCGCTACACAAACCTGGACGGGCGCATGCATGAACTCAAGCTTCCCGTCCGGGACGAGCAACGCGCAGAACGCATCCTGGCAAACGGCGAACGTCTCGACGGCTCATCCATTTTTCGAGGTGTGATTGACCCGGGGCTCTCAGATCTGTATGTCGTGCCCCAGTACGCCAGCGCATTTCTCAACCCTTTTGAAGCTGGAAGCCTTGACCTCATGTGCCGCTTCTTCACACGCGAGGGCTCGCCTGCAAAGTTCACGCCGGATTATCTTCTAGCAGCTTCTGCTCAAGCTTTCTCTGACGACACAGGGCTAGAACTCCATGCGATGGGCGAACTCGAGTTTTATCTCTTTCATACGCCACAGACTGCGCTCTACCCAAACAACGTGCAAGCCGGTTACCACGCCTCAGCACCCTTTTCCAAAACGGGCCATGTCACCAACGAGATCCTCTCCATCATCACACAAGTGCTTGGTGCCGTGAAGTATGCACACGGCGAGGTTGGCTTCATCCCCTCGATGACAAGCTCTGATCCACAATTGGATGGCAAGCAGGGCGAACAGGTCGAAGTAGAGTTCCTTCCCATACCCATCCAGCACACCGGCGATACACTCGCGTTGGCGAAGTGGATCATCCGAAATGTGGCCCTCAAACATCACATGCTGGCCGTGTTCGCCCCCAAACTCGAGGAGGGCATGGCTGGGAACGGCTTGCATATCCACCTCGAGCTGAAACGTGATGGCGTCAACGTTATGCGCGCCGGAGAGGGGAACCTTTCCGCAGAGGCGCTCAGACTTATCGGTGGCCTTATCACCTATGCACCTACCCTGACCGCGTTCGGCAATACGATGGCATCGTCCTACCTGCGGCTGGTCCCGCATCAGGAAGCACCGACACGTGTGTGTTGGTCCGAGTCCAATCGATCTGCCTTGATCCGTGTGCCACTGGGATGGCTCTCCGGCTACGATTTCGCAGCTGACATCAACCCACAACAGGACCAGCCTTATAAACACAACACCAGCGTCCAAACTGTGGAACTGCGCAGCCCGGATGGAAGCGCGATCCCCCACCTGCTTCTGGCAGGTATCGTGACTGCGGCACGATGGGCCTTCTCACATCCCCAACGTGCGACGGAAGCAGCAACGCAACACCACGTCGAGGGAAATATCTTTGCAGATCCCGCGCTGCTTGAAAGCCTGCCTTCGCTCCCCGCCAGTTGTGCGGACTCGGCAACACGCCTCGTGCAGCAACGCGATTTATATGAGCAGGGCGGACTCTTCCCTCCCAAGATGATCGATCGCGTGGCAGAACTGCTTCGATCGGAAAACGACGAGACGCTCGCTGGTGACCTGGCCAGGCTGAAGGCGGATGATCGGGCGCAACAAAGCCGGGACATTATGCATCGTGATATAAACCGGCGATAAATCCTCCCATGCGGATGCCCTGGCCATACACAGAACACGCGAATGGAGTATGCTACTAGCATGAAACGCGCCTCCATTCTCTCCTTGCTCTCGCTGGTCATCGTCCTGATGGGCTGCACACCCACGAGCATCGACCCCCCAGTCCTGAGAATTGGATTACTCCCCATCCTGGACGCCCTGCCAATCCACGCAGCAGACTCACTCGGGTACTTCGAGGAGGAAGGTCTGGAGGTACGCATCATCCCGGTCGCATCAGGCGCGGAACGGGATCAACTGATGCAATCCGGCCAGATCGACGCCATGATTAATGAACTCGTATCAGTTATGTTGTTCAACCAGCAATCCACACGTGTAACCGCCGTACGCTACGCCCGCACTGCGACAGCAGACACCCCCCTCTTCCAGATTCTTGTCGCACCCGGCGCAGCGATCAGAACCGCAGATGATCTCCGCGGGATTGACATTGGCATCTCTGAAGGTACCGTGATCGAATACGCCACCACCAGAATGCTGGAAGCAGTTGGTTTTGACGTTGCCGACATCGCCATGATTGCAGTCCCAAAAATACCAGATCGGCTTAATCTGCTCCTCGGGGGACAGCTCCAGGCTGCCACACTACCGGAACCGGCGGTCAGCGTTGCCGTGCAGCAAGGCGCACGCGTCATCCTGGATGACACACTCATCCCAGAACTGAGCAGCAGCTTAATCACCTTTGACCAGACGTACCTTGAGGCCAACCCCGAACTCGTACGAGCTTTTCTGCGGGCCGTAGAGCGTGCCGTGGAGGCCATCCACACGAACCCCAACGCCTGGGATGAGCTCCTTGTTGACCGCAATCTCCTCTCCCTGGAACTCGTGGATCAGGTACAACTTCCACGCTATCCACTCGCAGGTGTCCCCGAACCGGTCTCCTTTGCGGACACGCTGCTGTGGGCACAATCCAGTGGTTATGTCAACGTAGACATTGCGTATGAGGCATGCGTGACCGATGACTACCTCCCCTGACGGCGGCTGGCCCCGATGATTGAGATGCGCAAGCTCACCTTCGCATATGAACCCGGGCATCCTGTCTTCCAGCAATTCACCTGGCAGGTCAACAAAAATGAGGCCTGGGCCGTCCTCGGCCCTTCAGGGTGTGGAAAGACAACCTTGCTCTATCTGCTGGCCGGCCTCTTGAGTCCAACTTCGGGCTGTATTGCAGTCGGCGGCAACAATCTTGAAAGACCACGACCCCGCACTGGCTTAATCCTGCAGGACTTCGGTTTACTGCCCTGGGAAACCGTGGAAGAAAACGCAAGCCTCGGTTGGACCATCCGCGCCTTCTACGGGCCCGACGAACGCCATGCACCGGTCGATGAGCCCATCGGCGACATCGCCGCCCGCGTGCATCCATGGCTGAAACGACTGGGGCTATTTGAGCTGCGCCAGAAGTTTCCCACACAGTTGTCGGGCGGACAGCGACAACGAGCGGCAATAGCAAGGACGCTCTCACTCAATCCGGACCTGCTCCTTATGGATGAGCCCTTTGCTGCCCTTGACATGCCGACGAGAGAGGGTCTTCAAGACACAATCCTGGATCTACGTAGCGAGCGCCCCATGACCACCATCGTCGTCACACATGCCATCGAAGAGGCCGCCTCACTCGGGAGAAAAATACTTGTCCTCGGGCATCCTCCGCACAAGTCCGGACGCGTGATCCGCAATGACCAAGCCGGGCGACAGGGTTTCCGGGGTTCCCCTACCTATCACGTCGTCTGTGAACAACTTCGGAGCGCGCTGGAGCTGGCCCAATGAAAGCGCGTCATGTGGCATTGGCCGCTCTCTTTCTTGCCGTGATCTGGCAGGTGCTTGCCATGCTTGTTCAGCAACCCATCATGCCACCAGCCACAACCGTGATACTCACCTTCTTACAGGAATTTCCTGGCGAACTCGGTCTGCATTTCCTTGCCAGTTTCTGGCGTGTGTCAGCTTCCACACTCCTTGCGATTGCTCTCGCGGTGCCGATCGGTCTTGGGTTGGGCCAATCGGAGCGGCTCAACCATCTTGTCTCACCCTTCATCTACCTTCTTTATCCCATCCCCAAGGTGGTTTTTGTGCCCATCGTTTTGCTCTTCTTGGGTGTGGGGAATCTATCCAAAATAGTCATCATCATCCTCATCTTGTTTTTACAAATTCTTGTGCTTGTACGTGATCAGGCTGCATCCATACGACCCGAACTGCTCCTCTCCGTCCGCAGCCTTGGCGCAGGAAGGCTCGCGCTGTTCCGATTCGTGTATCTTCCGGCAAGCCTTCCAGCCATCTTTAGCGCCCTCAGGCAATCCATCGGCACCGCAGTTGCCGTGCTCTACATCACGGAACTATTCGCAACACAGCGTGGATTGGGGTACTACATCTATCTGCAGGGTAGTACGCTCCTGAACTATCCTGCGATGTATGCAGGAGTCATCGCGATGAGTCTGCTTGGTTTCGGGCTGTATCTCACCGTTGATTGGTTGAATCAGAAATGGTGTCCATGGATCAGGGCGCAGAGTGAATGAAGATTGAGACCGCACTTCTCCTGATACCCCCCTTGGAGGTGCAGCAGTTTACCGCGCCGCTGCGTGCTCGCCTTGCAGCAGATATGTTCCCTCTCTTCCCCGCCCACATCACGCTCATGTATCCCTTTGTGCCATATGAAGAACACGACCACGCTGCAGATATCCTTCGCAGGCGATGCCTCGACATCTCTCCCTTTGAAGTGACCCTCGATCACTACGATCGTTTTCCAACTGTCCTCTTCCTGGCCCCACGCGATCCCGCACCCATCCAGAACCTGTACAGCTGTATCTCCACTGCCTTTCCAGAACACATCGCCTACGGTGGGAAGTATGGCGATGAGCTTCACCCGCATCTCACTCTCGGCGAAGGAGCACCTGCTTCTGAACGTGTGCCCATTTCTCTACCCGCCGTACCTGAATTGACCTTCAACGTGGATCGACTTTTCATCTACGCTGGAATCGCAGAATCCGATCGGAAAGGACCTGTACCCTTCATCCCCATCTCCGTCATTCCGCTGAGAGGTGCCCATGACAGACCTCCGGGGTGATGCACACCGACAATATATCCGACGCATGTTCGGCCGCATTGCAGAGCGCTACGATCTGCTGAACCGCATCATGACCTTCGGGCGTGACCGTCACTGGCGCCGCCAACTGGTCTCACAATTGCACCTCCAAGCCGGTGAGCGCATCATAGATCTCGGCACAGGCACCGGTGACCTTGCGTTGGACATCCTTCAACAGCAGCCAAATGCTTTGGTCATAGCCGCCGATCTGACCCCGGAAATGGTCCACATTGGGCGCTCCCGCCCCGGCTCTGCGCACGTGAGATGGGTCATCGCCGACGCCGATCATCTTCCTTTCAAAACGTCCTCCTTTGACGCTCTCATCTCAGGCTTCCTCCTGCGCAATCTTGGCGAACTGCCCCGCTCACTGGTGGAACAGCGACGGGTGTTGAGAACAGAAGGTCGCTGGGCAGCGCTCGACACGACGCCGCCTGCGAACAACATCTTGAAGCCCTTCATCAACCTTTACCTCAACACCGTCATCCCCATCGCGGGCTCCCTGCTGACAGGCGACCGGGACGCGTACCGCTATCTGCCCGCATCCACGCAAGCCTTCCTGCCTCCCGCGGCCATGCTTGCAGCATTGAGCAGGGCCGGCTTTCAACAGCCTGCTTTCTCCCTTCGTATGCTTGGCACGATCGCCCTCTACACCGCACGCAAAGCTTGAGGAGCTTGTGTTATCATCTCCGCGTACGATCTACGGTCTGCGACACATCATGGAGGTGCTGACGCGTGATTGTTGAACTCATCAAGGCTTATCTCGTCCCCGGTTCCGCAACGTTCCTGCTTATTTTCGCCACTATCGGAATCGCCATGGCGTATGGACGCGAGCGAATAGCCAGAGCGGGTCGCATCCTGCTCACATCGCTGCTCATCCTGTACTGGGTAATGGCGACTCCCTTGGTGGCCCGGGCGCTGGAAACCATTTTGCGCGACGGCTATACCCCACAGGAGCTTTCCGACGACATATCGGACATCGATGCACTCGTCATCCTCGGGGGAGGGAGCGTCACCCACAGCGTGGATGACACGGAGATCAACACGCTCAGCACCCCCAGCGCCCTGCGCATCCTGGAAGGGCTGCGCCTTTACCCTGCGCTCGATGATCCGCTGGTGATCGTGTCTGGGGGCATTAATGAACGTGTGGGGCGGATGACTCCAGAGAGTTACCCGCTGCGCGATGCCCTGCTCGAGGCTGGCATTCCCGAAGATCGCATCCTGATGGAGTCCACGTCCCGCAACACCTATGAACAGGCCGTCAACCTTGCTCCGCTTTTGGAGGCGAATGGCATTGAGCGTTTCATCATGGTGACCTCGGAAACCCACATGCGGCGCTCGATGCTTGTTTTCGAAGCAAGGGGTCTGAACCCCGTAGCATCAACAGCCCCCCAGCGCGCCGAGGGTCAGAATCTGTCCCGCTGGGGCTTCCTCCCGGATGAGGAAGCCTTGGACGCCAGCCGGGACGGGATGCGCGAGGTGATGGCGCTGGTCTTCTACGCCTTGAGCGGGAGGCTAACCCCCTAGATTGACACCCATCTTGTCAGGGCAATTCCCAGTGCCAACGCGCATCCGTGAAGGAACAGTAACGCTGCTGTTCCCGCCAGACAGCGGTTGAGCTCGCGGCCGCTGTTCTCAGCAAGGTATCGGCTCCAACGGAATCCCAGCGGCAGCGTGAACAGAGGAAGCAAAGCGGTTGTCCCTGCGGCACCCATGAGCACCATAAGGACGGGTGCGACATAGGCGATTCCAAGCAGCAGTCGGTATTCCAGGATTCCCGCTTTCCGCCCCCACACGACGGGTACGGTCCGGCGCCCCGACAATCGGTCGCTTTCAATGTCGCGTACGTTGTTAACGACGAGCAGCGCAGTAATCGTGGAACCAACAGCAACAGCCGAAAACCAGGTTTCCACAGGGATGCTGCCCAGCTGGACGTACACCGTGCCACCCACCGCGACAAGCCCGAAGAAGATCAGCACAAACACATCCGCCAGCCCGTTCTCGGAGAGTGGTGAAGGGCCAGCAGAGTAGGCCAGCGCAGCAAGCAACGAAGCTGCGCCTACCAGCAAGACGGGAAGACCGCCCCGCGAAACGAGATAGAGGCCGGCCAGACAGGCGATCCCGAAGGTGAAGACAACACCTCGCTTCACAGCTTGCGGAGGAAGTATCCCGGCTTGCGTGACACGTGTCGGTCCCAGACGACCAGCACGGTCCGTTCCCTTGAGAAAGTCGGATACATCATTATGGAAGTTGGTCCCTATCTGAATGGCCAATGCCACGACGAGCGCCGCGAATGCAGAGGGGGCATGAAAACCTCCCCGCGCAATGGCAATTCCCCATCCCACAAGCACAGGGGCCGCTGCTGCCGTGAGTGTCTTGGGACGACTCGCAAGCACCCAGCATCGCCAGGTCTTCATCGTATTCGCCGTATCAGGACTTACATCCATGTCCCCGATTTCCTCTCTTCGATTGGCTTAATTCTAGTCCCATGAGGTTCCTTCGACCAGCCCATCGCGAACCACATCCTCCGTGTGTGTTGAAAATATGATAGACTTCGTCGGATGCCCTCCTCGACATGGACACGAATCAAACGTATGAAAAAACTCAAAAAGTGGAAAACCTTGCACTCAGAGATTCTCCTCGACCAGCCGCCCTGGATGCGTGTGCGATCGGATGACGTTCTCCTACCAGACGGCCGTATTGTCGAAAACTACATGCGTGTGGAAGCCCCCGATTCCGTCATGATTGTGCCCCTCAATGCAAAAGACGAAATTGGCATGGTGCGTTCCTACAAGCGCGGTCTGGAAGCCGTGGATATTCAGCCACCTGCGGGGATGGTCGAGGGTAGCGAGGATGCCCTCATCACGGCACGGCGAGAACTGCTTGAGGAATGTGGCTGCATCGCCGCGACGTGGGTCGACCTGGGCAACTACATCCTCGGAGGAAATTATGGGGGTGGATGGGTCCATCTCTTCCTCGCCAGAGATGTCGAGATGATCACCGACCCGGATCCTGGCGACCTCGAGGAAATGGAACTGCTGTGGATCGGTTTGGATGACCTCAAGCGCATGTGGTTGAAAGGTGCTTTTCGCCAGATAGCTTCGTCAGCAGCGATAGGACTTGCGCTGATGCATATCAACGGGGGAGCGCATGCGGCTGGTCCGGCGGACTGATTCCTTCGCCATGGAAGGCAGAGCATGACGCGAGATATGGAGAAAGCGGCACTGCGAGGAGAACCATCCTACGTCTGGCGCGACGGGCAACGTCGCCGCCTCAAGATGATTCAAGCCGCCGCCGGAAGCCGCATTCATGGAACCATCCTGGACAACGGTTGCGGGGTCGGCATGTATCTGGAGCACCTTCAAGCAGATGCCGATAAGGCTTTTGGCCTGGAGTATGACCACGAACGAGCACGTGCAGCCCGTCAACGCCTTGAGACCATTGTGTGCGCTGCTGGCGAGAGCCTGCCCTATCCGAATTCCTCCTTCGACCTCATCCTCTCGCATGAGGTTCTGGAACATGTCGATGACGACCGGCAATCCATGGCCGAGATGGCAAGGGTCCTACGAACCCCTGACACACATCATGAGGCTGGCCGCATCGCCGTCTTCGTCCCCAACCGGGGCTACCCTTTTGAAACCCACGGGGTGTACTGGCGCGGCCGCTACCATTTTGGGAACAAACCGCTTGTCAACTACCTGCCGCTCATGCTGCGAGAACGACTTGCCCCCCATGTCCGGGTCTATACCCGCCGCGACGTGGAAAACCTCATCCAGGATCTCCCTCTGAAAGTGATATCCCGCACAACCGTTTTCGGCGCTTATGACAACATCATTGCTCGCTTCCCTGGTCCCGGCAAAGCGCTGAGGACGATCCTGCATTTCCTGGAAAGAACCCCCTTCCAGGTTTTCGGACTTTCCCACTTCTGGATTCTGGAAAAAAGAAAACCGGACGCATAAGCGTCCGGCCTTGGGGAATCCGTTTGCACCTCAACTGTAGGCTGAAAGATCGCCGATCACATGCACATCCACAGGGATGCCCTCAATTTCATCCGGGACCACATCATCAGGCATCAACTGATCGGATGGCACTTTTTCCTTGACGAGTACAACAATGGCCACTTCGCCTGTTGGCTTTCCCTCCCGCATTTTCATACCCACACCAACACCAAGAACATTCGCTTTCTTCCTCAGCTCTTCTTCATACCGGTTGCGAACCCCCGCTGCTTGATGATAGGCCAATTCCAACGGTGAGCGGGAATCCATGGCCTGGCTCATAATACAACCTCCAGAAGCTCAAGTACCGGTTGAATGGGATTGTACACTGTCGCTTGGTCAGATCCCGCAAAAAGCAATCCTACGGCCAGTAGTGAACCTCCATCGACCAGGATGGAACCTGAGTCTCCCGGAGAAGACATCGGCGTCGTGAGAAGTTGCTGGACAAAACGCGCAGTGCGATCCCCGTAGTGGATATCTACACTGGCATCCATGACCACAATCTCCCCCGAGCTGTACCCACTCGAGCGGCCGCTTTTTCGCACCCGTAAATTCAGACTCGGGGCGGTGGTGCCTCCCAGCACGCCGATGTCGAGGATTTCCGCTGACACATCCGCGTCTGTCAGCGGGGAAGCGACGGCCGCATCAACCCAATTCTCTGCACTGGAGTCGTACCAGCCCACTTCAATGCGATGCTGTGCACCGATCAGCTTTGCGATCCGGTTTCCAAGACGCGCATAACTTTTCGCCAGCCCGCATGTCGCGGGGCCGGACGAGAATCGAAGTGGGACAAAGCGATCCAACCGGCCAATGACATCCTCCGGCATGTCGCCACCATCAATCGGACCGGGCTGAAGGATGGGGTCCCCCGGGTTCGCAGTATTGCAGTTGGCGAACACATGATTGTTGGAAAGCATCAACCGCCGGTTCGTCATGCGATCCCGGACGACACAACCGAGCGTGCCCGCGGTGACCTTCTCATGGCCTACACTCACCCCACCCGGGGCTGGTCGTACGCGAGCGTCACGTGCGGACAGCGCCGTCAGACGACCCACCTGGACCACATCGGTTCGGATTCCATTTACCTCTCGGGGCACAAGCGCCTCATCTGGGAGCGCGGCACGCGGCATCTTGCGATCAACGAGCGCGACCACGCAGAGTTCGTCTGTACGACGCGTCCCTTCGACACGGTAGCCGCTTCCAACGCCCACGACATGTGGTTTCTGAAAGAGCGCAGCTTCATGCTGCGCCTTGGCTCGTGCGACTTCACCTGAGGGCATCCAACCTCCTCCTCCCATCTGCAAGTATAGTCCCCGCTCACACCTGCGCAAACGAAAACCGCCCGGTGCTATTGTATGCCGGGCGGTCGTCGAGCGCAGGTTGGAAAGGAGAATTAGATATGAACGGCTGCACCTTCCGCATCATGCGCTGCTTCCATCAGCACCTCGCTGAGCGTGGGATGCGCGTGCACGTTGCGGGCAATTTCGGCAACAGTCAATTCCGCCATCTGCGCCAGGGTCAATTCAGGGAGCAGTTCGGTGACCTCGGGTCCAATCATGTGGGCGCCGACGATCTCACCGTATTTTGCATCCAAGACGATCTTCACCCATCCTTCCGGTTCGCCCAGGCCCAGTGCTTTGCCATTCGGGCGGAAGGGGAAGCGGCCGAGCTTCACGTCAAATCCTTCCTCCCGAGCCTGTTCTTCTGTAAGCCCAAAGGAAGCTATCTGAGGATGGGAGTATGTCGCCCTCGGCATCATCGCATAATCGAGGGTCACGGTCTCATGCCCGGCGATGTTCTCCGCACAGATCATGCCCATCGCTGAAGCGACGTGGGCGAGCATCAGTTTTGCGGTCACATCACCGATCGCCCAGATCCCGGCCACATTGGTGGCCATGCGCTCGTCAATGACAATCGCGCCACGCCGGTCCAGTTCCACACCGACCTCTTCCAGACCAAGCCCTTGCGAATTAGGGCGGAAACCAATGGCCATCATTGCCTGCTCGGCTTCCAGCACCTGTTCGCCGTCCTCATCGGACACGGTCACCTTAACACCCTTCTTGGTCGTTTCGATTTTTTCCACACGTGTGCCCGGCATGCAGGTGATTTTGCGCTTCTTGAACGCCTTTGCAAGCTCAGCACTAATCTCTTCATCCTCATTGGGAGCAATGCGGGGGAGCATTTCCACAATGGTCACATTCACCCCGTAGGCGTTCCAGATGGTCGCAAATTCCAACCCGATGGCGCCGGCGCCAATGATGATCACTGACTCGGGAAGTGTCTCCTGGAGGATGGCTTCCTCGTAGGTCACAACTTTTTCACCATCAATGTCCACACCAGGGATGATCGCCGTGTTGGCGCCCGTCGCTACGATGATGTCGGGTGCCGTGAGGGTGGTGGTGCCTTCTTCGCCTACAACCTCGATGGTGTGGGCATCTTTGAAAGTAGCCTCGCCCATGTGGACGTCGATGTTGTTCTTCTTCATCAGGAATCCGACGCCCTTGGTAAGGCGGTTGGAGACCTGGCGGCTGCGTTTAACAGCCTGACTGAAATCAAGCGTCAATCCGTCCACCTTGAAACCGAATTCGCGGCCGCGATTGCGCAGCGTGTCAGCAACATCAGCTGATTTAAGGAGAGCTTTTGAGGGAATACACCCGATGTTGAGGCAGACTCCACCCAGCCAGCGTTTATCTACGATGGCGACCTTTTTTCCGAGCTGCGTCGCGCGGATCGCAGCGACATACCCCCCGGGTCCCGCTCCGATAACTATGACATCATACTCTGCCATGCGATGTCCTCCTTCTAGTCTTGTTCAAACCGTTGTATTGTATCGCACTTCCGGGTGCGGGGATTCCCTCAATTCGTGCTTTTTGTCACTATCTGACATGGCAGGACATCCCTGACCAAGAAATGCCCTTCCAACTGAGGAAGAGCATACGATAAAAAAACCCCCGACAAGGCGATGTATGCCCTGCCGAGGGTGTTGAGCAGCTCCAAGCTAGGCCAGGTTTGCGACGAGCACCTCGGCGATATCCAGCACGTCAATCTGCTCAGCGAGGTCATTGGCGGTGTCGCCCAGCATGAGCAAACAGAAGGGACAAGCCACGGAAAGTGATTCGACTCCAGCAGCCAGGCATTCCTGAAGACGGGCTTCACTTACCCGTTGCTCGCCAGGTTCCTCTTCTTTCCACATCTGGGCACCGCCCGCACCACAGCAGAAGGCATTTTCCCGAGCCCTTGGCAGCTCGAGTAGCGCGACACCAGCTGCCCTTAACACATCTCGCGGCGCCTCATAGGTGCCATTCATGCGGCCCAGGTAGCATGGATCATGATAGGCGAGTGGTTTGCCACGGTCAGACCCGTTCAGCTTGAGACGTCCTGACCGCATCAGCTCGACAAGCAGTTCCGAATGATGCAGCACGGTGAACTCGCCGCCATATGCCGGGTACTCATGTTTGAGGGTGTGGAGGCAATGCGGGCAGGTGGTCACAATCCGGCCGGGAGCCACCCGGTTGAGGGTAGCCACATTCTCCTGGGCGAGCATGTCAAACACATACTCATTCCCGGCTCGCCTGGCTGCATCACCCGTGCAGCGCTCTTGTTGACCCAGAACGGCATAGCGCACACCGGCCGCCTTCAATATCGTCGCAAACGCCTGCGCCGTTTTCTGTGCGCGGGGGTCGGTAGCAGGTGCGCAGCCCACCCACCAGAGCAAGTCCGGGTGTGGATCATCCTCCACCGTGGGCACGTCCATCCCTTGCGCCCAATCCATTCTTCGCTCGGGGGGCACGTTCCAGGGGTTCGCGGTGCGCTCCATGCCCCTGAACGCGTTCTGAATGGGTTCAGGGAAACGGTTTTCCATCAACACCTGTGCACGTCTGATTTCCAGGATGTCACGCATGGGTTCGTTCCCGACCGGGCAGGCTTGAATGCACGCACCACAGGCGGTGCAAGCCCACACGGCTTCTTCGGGAATCGCAAATGCGAGCAGCGACTGATCACTCTCTCCTCCCCGGGAGAGGTCCGTACCCGTGGCGTTAAGCTTGTAACGTTTGTTGATCTCTAAAGCTGCAGGGGAGAGCACCTTCCCGGTCGCATAAGCAGGACACGCTTCCTGGCAGCGGTTGCACATGATGCAGGCATAGGCATCCATCAATCCCTTCCAGGAAAGATGCTCCAGATTCAGCGCACCGAAAAGCTCGACGTTTTCATCATCAAAATCAAGACGATCGAGTTCGCCTGGAGAGCGCCGCAGCGGATGCAGTGCGTAGTTGACGGGACCCATAATGAGATGGAGGTGCTTGGTGTAAGGAAAGTACGGGATGAACGCGAGGATTAAGCCGATGGCCAGCCACCAGCTGACATGCCATCCCAGCGTAAGCGTGTTCACCGACGCCACAGACAAGGATTCGGCCAGGGCGGATGCAGCCGGTTGCCATGGATCGGCGCCGTTCAGCGCGAGATGGAAGACTTCCCCTGAGAAACGTGCACCAACGTGCAGGATGATAAACGCCCCCACAATGGCCGAATCGCGGTGGATACCAGTGCGCGCCTTCTCCATGAGCAGCGTCGAATCCCGCGTGGACAATGACTCCGGTCGGAGGGCAAACCGGCGCACCATCAGAACCAACATCCCAGCCAGAATGGCAACGCTGAGCACATCCGCCCCCAGTCGATAAAGGCCTCCGAGCACGCCTTTCCCCATGAAATGGACGTCGGCTATCAACCCCGTGAGGACATCTCCAACATTAACAAGCATGTAGTACATGAAGCCCCAGCCCACAAGGCCGTGGAAGAAACTCACCAGTGGTCTGGACTGGAACACGTCAGAGAAGGTCAGGGTGCGAATCAGCGCTTGAGGCACCTGTCGCAGGGCAAGACGCAGGTCGGGAGCCCCGGCACCTCGCCCCAGAATGCCGCTCAGCCGACGCACTGCGCGCACAGTCAGAACCGCAACGACCAGGGTTGCCAACAGAAAGAGGTATTTCTCTACAAGGGATAGCAAGGAAAGCCGCCTTTCTCCCCGGGTGACGGGGTCGCGCTTGAGGAGTGACGGAGTGTTGCACGAGTTTACCATAGCGTGAGGTTGGTTAACATGAAAAGCCCCCCGTGATTGAAATCAGGGGGGGCAATTGGCTTTGCGTTGGCAATTACGCTGCCCTTGCCGGAGCTTTCTCCCGCACGGCCGGGCGCGCCGGGTGCGCCTCGAGGTACATGCGTACCTCGTCCAGGGCCAGTTGATAACGTTCGAGCAGCTGCTCATCGGAACCCTTGAAGCGGCGCAGCATCTGCTTGCCGCACGCTGTGCAGCCGCGCATGGCGCGGTAGGAGTCCGTTTCGCAGTTCAAGCAGCCGTTAATCTGTATCAGCGTGAGTCCAAGAGCGAGGCTTTCGGGATGGTCCTGGGGCAATGTGATGACATGTTCAACCAATTCCTGCCATCGGGGACCGCGTTCGTGTCGTAATCGCGCAATGACAGCAGGAGAAATGAGCAAAGCATTCTGAGCGTACATATCCCTCCCGAATCAAGAAACAATAAATGTTGCTTACGGACACCACATTTGCATTATTGTATAAACGTCACCGGACCACTTGGCAGAGTACTTAAGTACCACCCCTTAGAACCCGCCAGCGCCGTACAGCTCCTCGTCAGTGGGCGTTTCCCCGGAAGGATCAAACACATAGACCCATGTGCCTTCGATGGACCACTCATAGATCCATTCTGCATCAGCCGGAGAGAGATTGACACAACCATGTGAACGCGGATAGCCAAAACCATTGTGCCAATACGCGCCATGGAGGGCGCGCGACTGGTCGTAGTAGAGAATCCACGGCACATCTTCCAGATAGTAAAAATCCGAACGGTCGGCCTCAAAGGCTCCCTGCATGAAATCGGTTTCCAGCTTCTCGTATACCTGGAAGAGACCGGGCTGAGTCCACCACCCGCCAATACCGGTGGACACGAGTGTGGCAAACACCATCTCACCATTCTCATACGCGGCAATGGTCTGTTCGTACAGATTCACGGATATCCAGCGATTGTTGGCAACACCCTCGGGTGCCTCCGCCTCAGGGAACACCACCCCCATCAGTCGCTGCTCAATCCACGCATCTGGCCCCACCTGATACCATGTCCAGCCATCGACCTCGACCATGTCGTAAATCTGTACAATTTCGTATCTATAGACATAGTTGGCCAGGGTGGGAGCGCCACGCCCCGGTGCTGTCGAGGGCTTAACCTGGCCCAGCACCCACGCAAAGGGACGTTCAGGAGTGCCGTTAAGCATAATGCCATGGAAGGAGGAAGGTGACACACGACTGACATCGCCACCGCGGATGTAAATGCCAGGTTCGACCATGTAGATAATCTCACCCTCACGGTCATACCAATCCAGCCAGGAAAAGAACACAAAACCCGGCTCCATCACGCGATACGCATTGCGCGCGCCGACGGCATCCGGCAGGCTCGTATAGAGCGGTGTCCCGCCATCGTCACTCGCCCGTAGATAGGTGTAGGGAATCTCGCCGAGGGTCTCATCATACGCCCGGATGGGCAGCGGACGTTCCGGCAGGATACCTTCAACCGCCAGGGCGGTCATCTCACCGCGCGTATCCGTATGCTGGCAACGTCCAGGATGCCGAAGCTGTAGCCGGGCAGGGCAATTCACGCTCATTCCCTGCACACCCGCTGTGGCACGATCTGCCCGCGCGGGTTGTACGAAGAGCAGCCCTGCTGCCATCACAACCAGGATTCCCGCAAACCTGAAACGCATACCCATCCTCCTGTGCTACTCCAATATGAAACATTATAACGAGAGCGCGCGCGGGTGCGAACGATTCGTCGGAGCATAGAAAGCCCCCGGGGAAATCCCGGGGGCTACCGAGATCAACGATGCTGGGCAACATCCTCCTCAATTCGGGTGATAACATCATCCACCGGCATCGCACCCAGGTTCTCCCCGGAACGAAGACGCACGGCGGCACTATCCGCTTCGATCTCCCGATCACCGATGATGAGCATATAGGGCACTTTTTCGAGTTGTGCGTCGCGGATCTTCGCGTTCATACGGTCGCTGCTGTCATCCATCTCCACACGGATCCGTCGCTCATGCAGACGATCCCGCACAGCCTCCGCATACGCAATATGCCGGTCAGCGATAGGGATAATTTTCACCTGTACCGGCGCGAGCCATGCAGGGAAAGCCCCGGCATAGTGCTCGATGAGCACGCCCATAAACCGCTCCATCGACCCGAGCAGAGCCCGGTGGATCATATACGGGCGGTGCTCCTTCCCATCCTCACCGACATACGTCAGTCCGAAACGCTCGGAAAGGACAAAGTCGAACTGGATCGTGCTGAGCTGCCACTCACGCCCGATCGCGTCCCGGATTTTGAGGTCAATCTTCGGTCCATAGAAGACAGCTTCACCTTCATCCACCTGATACGGCACACCAGCGCGTTCGAGCGCCTCCCGCAGCGCCTCTGTCGGCGCTTCCCAGTCCTCGGGTTTTCCCGCCGCTTTATTCGGATTGCGCGTCGAAAGGTAGGCATAAATCTCCTCGAAACCAAAGGCATGCAGAATGTTCAAGCTGAACTGCAGCACTTTATCGATCTCCTCTGGCATTTGATCCGGACGGCAGAAGAGATGCGCGTCATCCTGGGTAAAACCGCGCACGCGCAGCAGTCCGTGCAGCACACCACTGCGTTCATAACGGTATACCGTGCCCCACTCGGCATACCGCAGCGGGAGATCCCGATAGGAACGGGTCTGGCTTTTGTAAATCTGGAGGTGGAAGGGACAGTTCATCGGCTTGATGTAGTACTGCTGACCTTCGATATCCAGCGATGAGTACATGTTTTCCTCATACCAACCGAGGTGGCCGCTGGTTTCCCAGAGATTGGCTTTCCCTATATGTGGTGAGTAGACAAAATCATAACCGCCTCGTTCGTGCTGCTCGCGGCAGTAATCTTCCGCCAGTTTGCGCACCATGCCACCTTTGGGATGCCACAGGATCAAACCAGGTCCCACCTCTTCATTCACGCTGAAGAGATCGAGGTCCTTCCCCAGACGGCGATGATCGCGACGTTTGGCTTCTTCCATGCGCCAGAGATACTCATCTAGCGCGTCCTTGGACTCCCACGCCGTGCCGTAGATGCGCTGCAGCATGGGGTTGTTTTCATCGCCGCGCCAGTAGGCACCCGCGACGTTGAGAAGCTTGATCGCATCAGGATTGATATCGTGTGTATTGTCGACATGTGGTCCGCGGCAGAGATCCACAAAGTCGTCCTGGCGATAAATTGATATGTCAGGCTTCTCCTCAACAGGCTCGCCGTACTCATCCAGCCCGCCGGCCTCAAGGCCATCGATCAACGCAATTTTATAGGGTTGATCTGCGAACATCTCGCGCGCTTGATCAGCGGAAATGACCTCGTATTCAAAGACATGCTCGCCTTTGATAATCTCAACCATCCGCTGCTCCAGTTTTTCAAGGTCCTCGGGAGTCAAGCTTCGCGGCAGGTCAAAATCGTAGTAAAACCCGTTCTCAATGGGAGGGCCAATGGCGATTTTGGCTTCTCCCGGGAACATCTCCATCACCGCCTGCGCCATGACGTGCGCCGTAGAGTGACGGATTTTGTACAGCTTGGATTCCTTGTACTCTTCTTTCAACATAGCCATCTTCTTACTCCTTCTGCCGCAAAACATAAAAAGCTCACGCCGCCTGGGGCGAGAGCTTTTGCTCACACGATTCCACCCAGATTGACCATGCCGGTCATCTCTGACAGCCGATAACGGGGCTGATCCGGTTCCCATACTGCACACCCGGTTCCGGGTTCCGCTCACGGGTGGTTTTCACCTGGTCCTCTCCGAAGAAGATTCTCAATCGATGATCTTCTATCCCTGTCGGACGGTGTTCAGGATACTCGTCCCGGTCATTGCGTTTGTGTATTCAATTGAGGTGGGCGGTATTGGACTCGAACCAACGACCTTTGCGATGTCAACGCAACGCTCTAACCAACTGAGCTAACCGCCCGCAGGGTACAACGGTTCCTGTGGTGGTCATTATACAAATGGAACCCCGATCTGGCAATACTTAACATCCGATCCGACAAGGACACCCGAATGTGCGATAATACCGGAAACGGAGGGTCATGATGAAATGGATTAAGGCAATTTCCATCCTCGGCGTGCTGGCGATGACCGCAGCTCTTGTCAATGGTTTTGTGGTGGGTGACTTCTTTGGCGAAGGCAGTATGCTATTTGACATGCCCTGGGGCATCGTCTCACTCGTCGACCTCTACGTCGGCTTCATTCTCTTCTCTGCCTGGATCGTATACCGGGAATCGTCCCTGGCAGCGAAAATCATCTGGGTGGTGTTGATGATGGTGCTGGGCTTTTTCACCGCCAGCCTCTACACCTTCATCGTCGCTCAGCGCTCCAACGGCGATTGGGAGCACTTCTTCCACGGCAGCCGTCGGATTCTCTAACCTGACGTTGTAGCATTTCCTTCCTGCTGGACGCGGCGTGCGATTAGCAAAGCATACCCTACAGAACCCACCAGGAGCAGTCCCGCTGCTCGATACAGGGTGGAGATGGAGCCAAGCTGCACCCATGTCAGGCCCGCGAGTGGTCCCAGTGTGCTGCCGAGATCACCGATGGAGAACAACGCACCCAGGATTCTTTCTCTTGCATCAAGAGGAGCTTTATCGCCAACCAACGCAGTCAGAAGAGTCTGCACACCCGCGCTTGTGGGGGAGGATAACAAGAACCCCGTCAATGCCAATGGGAAGCTCCTGAGGGACATCAGCAGGCATCCGGCAGCACCAAGTGCGAGCACCGTGGCCATGACGGGCCAGCGCGCATTCAGGGAGTCCGAGAAGCGTCCTGTCAGAGTCGAGGAAGGAAGACCGAGCAGGGTTTTGAGCGCGGCGAAGATACCCGCGAGCGTAGCAAGCGAGATGAATCCACCCGAGAACCACACACCATCGCCCACGTATGTCTCCAGCCATAGGATCCCGGTGGCGGCAAGGACCCCGGCAAAGAGGAAGCGGTTGACAAACATGGGGACTCCCGGGATAAGAATGGCATGAACCGTGGATCGGCTCCAACGCGGCGACGCTTCCTGTGGGCGGTCAGGATCATGTTCACCGGTTTCTGGAAGGAGCCAGAACCAGAAGGCCGCCCCTGCCACCATGACCACCGCGCTGATCTGTAGCGAGCCGACCAACCCCAGATGATCTGCTAGCCAGGAGCCGATCAGGCTCGACGTGCCCACCCCAAGAAAAAACCACATCTGAAAAAGACCACTCAGTTTTCCTCGCGTGGTATTGCGAGAAAGGTCAAGCACAACCGACGATCCGCCAACCCACAGGCCAGCCCAGGCCAATCCCCATAAGATACGGCCAAGCAGCACCCATGAAAGCCCGCCCAACGAACATATCCATGTCGAGACCGCCCCGAGGATCAGGGCCGAGATGAGCACCTTCCGGCGGGGCAGGATACGAAGCACGTTCCCCGCGAGTGGGTTAAAGCCCAGACGAACCAAACGGTTGATCGACAACGCCCAGGCAACCATGGACAAGGTAAGTGAGAGTTCGGAGGAGAAACGGGCCTGCGGGAGCACCGTCATCAGGGTCCCATCCCCGAGGAGAGAGACCGCAATACCCACCCCGAGGATATGCATCGCTGCGGGGATCTTCTCAAAACGCGCGCTGTGGGTCTGCTCGTTCACCTGGTCAGAGCCTTCTGACCTTGACTTCACTCGCTTTCGTCAGCAAAGCCGGAGCCCCAGCTGCCGTGAAAGGCGAAATCCTTAATGGCTTTTCGGGTGCGGGGTTGTGCTTCTTTTTGTTGAACCGTTTCATCGAGATCACCCCGTTTTCCTGGATAGCCAATTGCCACCATCACCATCGGTCGATGGCCCTCGGGGATGTCAAACAAGCGTGCAGCCTCTTCCTTGTCGAAGCCACCCATCGGCCGGCAGTGGAGACCAAGCGCCGTCGCCTGCAGCAGCAGGCTTTGGTTCGCCAGACCCAGGTCGTGCTGACCATAGTGGTTGACCTTTCCTTCTGAGCGAATCTCCCTGGCAACTCCCAGGATGAGCAAAGGCGCACGTGCCGCCCATGTTTGATTCCCAGGGCTCAGAATCCGGCGTGCTCGTTCTCGCTCTTCCTTCACTCGATCATCAAAAATCAGATACCGCCATGGCTGGCCATTTCCACTGGATGGAGACCAACGCGCCGCCTCCAGGAGGAGGCGAATCGACTCAGCGGGAACGGGACGGTCGGGATCAAACACACGCGATGACGCCCGGCTTCGCAGCAAGGCATGGATATCCTGGTTGGTATTCATCATCATACTCCCCTGAGATTGAACGGGTATCAACTCTTGATATTCTATCCTACCTCCCAACCCTTATCGAGCAAGCACCATCACCGCCAGGCTCACCATCCGGCCAGCATAGTTCAACCAGGCTGGATCGACATCCTCTGCGTCGCCATCCGGTTGATTGGTTTCGTTCGCACCGCGCCATCGGATCAACAGCGAGGGAACACCTCGCTCGCGGAAGGGAAGGTGATCGCTCAAGGCACGCAACCCTGTCCGATCGACGATACGATAGAAATGCTCTCGCTGGTCGTGCGCTGATCCCTCACCTTCCGGGTCATAGGTGAGATGAAGGCGTCCATCGACCTGGTCTTCCACCGTCTGCATGGTGTAAAGCAATGAGCCATCCTGGCTCAGCAAACCACTCGCTTCAAGGTAATACCCTTCACCCGCTCCAACAGCATCGAGAATGAAGACCCCAACCGTTTCCTCAAGCGATAGAACGGGATTCTCGGTGTAGTACGTCGAACCAACCTGACCAAATTCCTGCCCGTTCCACGCGGCAAAGAGAACCGTGCGTCCAGGCCGGTAGTCCGTCTCACGCCATGTCCTTGCAATCTCAAGCAACACCGCCACCCCACTAGCGTTGTCGTTTGCTCCAGAGTACGGCAACCCGGGCACACGCTCACAACGTTCTGCGCCATCCACGTCAATCTCACACAAACGAACGCCCGGATCATCACCGACATGATCAAAATGCGCGCTCAGAATCACAACTTCATCCCTGTGTGCCGGATCCGAGCCCGGCAGCATTCCCAAGACATTCGGCACGGGGAGCCGCTCATACAGACGTTGACGAAGCGTCATTGCCGCATAGATGCCCAGCCTGACGGCCGGAGGTGTCTCATATGCGCTGATGCGCGTGAGCCCTCCTCCTTCCAGCAGATGCTCAAATACGTCGCTCGGCACCTCGAACACAGGGATGCCACTGGGCTGCATATCCTCCGCAAGCAGCACGGTTTTTCCGCCCGCGTCCGATGCAGATTCCCTCGGACTCAGCAGGATCAAGCCTCCTGCGCCATGGGCTTCTGCCAGGGCGATTTCCTCAGCCGTCGACAGGACCGGATCGCGCAGGACGATTCGTCCTCCAAGCTCAAGACCCGGCTCGTAATCACCCAGCACCCACACCAGTTCCCCCGTGACCTGTTCAGCCCCGTCGAGGAGGATCGGGACGAGTTGGAACTGAGCCTGGTAAGTAAAGCGTTCCAGCAGGCTCCCATCCGCTGCCAGCAGGGCAAATCCCGGCGCCTCCTCCAGTTCAACAACATCAACGGGAAACACCTGGAAGTACTGCTGCAGAGCTTCATCTCCCTCCTGCAGCTCTCCAAGTCGTTCACCTGTGCCATCTCCCGCAGGCAGCAGACCCAGATCGGCAAATTGTGATGCGATATAGCGTGCGGCTTCAGCCCCACCGGCGCTGCCCATACGCCTTCCTTCATATTGAGGAGATGACAGGGTCTGCACCATCTCCATCGCGCGTTCAGCATCGAAAGCCATAGCCGTTGTGACCCAGGCCGGATTAGCAATGCCATTTCCAATGGCCTCCTGCCATGTGCGTTGAAACTCGCTGATGCTCATTCCAGCATACGCCTCTACCAACTCCTCCATCGACATCCCGCTGCGCAAGCGATCGACCACCACCCTCAGCGTGAGTTCATCCGATCGCTGGACGAGGAACTCCAGAGCGCTCCAGGCTTGTGCCATCACCATCCCGTTCTCCTCGCCCACGAGATCGTAAGCCTGTGGTAAGTCACGCAAATCGGGCAGTGAGCCGCTGCGAATCGCCCGAGCAACAGCATTCAGACTGCTCATGGCCCTTTGTTCACTTGCGCGTTGGTCCAGTTCGGACGAAAGCAAGACCGCACATGCGTGTTCCACCCATGTGCTATCGATGCCGGCTTGAGACATCAGGCTGTGCATCATCGCTCGAGTGAGGGACGTGATGATGTCCTCTGATAATCCTCCCCCGACAAGAGCGAGTTTGATGCTGTTCGAGGACGACCAGACGGCCTCCTGCTCGGACAATGGCCGGGACAGATCAATCGAGATGCGCATCCCCGCAGGCTCCCCAAAGATTTTTAATGTAATCGGTGCTGGGGTGAGACCTAATTCAACTGTCAGAATCGTCATCTGGTCGGAGGCGAGTGCGGCAACCTCCTCGGCAATCGTCTCCGCACCCTGAGGGTAAAGAACCCGGATGCGTCCAGATTGCAGGCTCTCGAAAGGACTCCCACTCCACACCAGGCTCCCCTGGAAGGGCCGGAACGTCAGGGTCAATGGCACTGCGGCGGCTGCCCCGCGATGATCGACATCGCCGAGCGCGTAATCAGTCGTCACACGTGCGGATATGGCGCCATCCTCCACCACCGCCAGGATCTCTCCGGAAAGATTGAAACGCTCAATGTCGTGCTCCATCAGGGCATCGAACCACGCCGCCTCTTCCAAGCGGAGCATCGGGACGCGCGGATCCACTGTGAGAAGGAATGCGCCCCTGTCGCCCGATAGGACAGCTTCCTGTCGAGCGGAGAGCACCTCGTCAAGCCGGGTTTGTTGCTCTTCCAGCCATCGCACCCAATGCTGTGTCCACAACTGGTCGAAGGTTGCAGCATCAAGTCCAACTGTCGTTTGTAGAGCAAGCGCCCATCCAGAAGCGTCCTCACACATCCCGCGCTCGCATGCGCGCCCAAGTGCGCGAATCAACACGCCGACCGTTGCATCCCCATAGTGTTTTCGCAGGTATTCAAGGCGCGCCCAACCGAAATCGTCAACGGGCATTTCCTCCTCGGCGACGTTCAGTCCCCGCAATTCCCTCAGCAGCGAGGGCTGCCACCGCAAAGGCTCTTCTTCAACCAGAAAGTGTTGAGCAAGTCCCTCATACAACCATTGCGCAGCGGCAGCGCTGACACCGGCTTCTGTCAGCATCACCGAGGACAGCATGCGCTCCCAGTCTGCCGTTTCTTCCAACCCATCACGGTAGACCATGCGGACAAGGCCGGTTTCAACATGCAGAGTCTCGCTTCGTGACAGAGAGTAACCGACGGACGCACGCAGTTCCCCCGCGTTGGAAAAGAACATGAAATCCACGGCCGGTGACGTGGGCAGGTTAATCCTTCTCGCCATTGTTTCATAATCGGAAACCAGCATCGAGAGAAGGTATCCAGCCTCTTCCTCGATCGAGGATGGATAGTGGAGCGTGAAGGAGCCCTGCTCAAGAGAACGATGATCCGGACCATCCCAGAGCCATCCGGTTTCTGTTCGGATGAAATGCGCTTCTTGACGGAGTGTCAGGCTTTCCAGTTCCCCATCCTCATCGAGATAGGCCATCCGTGCCTCGACCTGGCCCCTTGCAGACTCCTCAAACACAACAACCGGATCGATGGTCCACCGGACATCAACCGGGTTGTAACGCACAGCATCGTCGAACCAGGCCTGGTCCAGTGACCGGCAGGCATGGGAAGATGAGGCCAGAAAGGCTTGCCGCTCTCCATCTTCCACCGCCATCCCGCGTTCCATTAAAAGGCTATCGATGGCTGGTTCGCTCTCCGCCAGGATGAGGAGAACCGTTTCGATGATGCGGCCATGAGATGTCAGGCGGTCCAGATCGATGTTGTCAATGGTATCCTGCGGCAGACCCTGCAAGGGCACCTCATTGAAGGGACTGCGTCCTTCAAAGCCGATTGCGGAAACATCCGCCGCTATGAAGCCGGCCAGCTCATCAAGGTCCCCTGTTCCTTCGGGTATGTCCGCCGCAAGCGAGCTGGCGATGGCGAGAAGTTGCTCATCCACGCGCGGCATGTAGTAACCGGCTTCAGCACTCGAGCCCACTGCGCCAACATGGATGTAGTGGACGATGTGATGGAGCGGGAAGAGCCCATTGTCCAGAAAAAACGCCTGGCCGGCATGGTTCTGCTGCGAACCGTCCCAGGCGACGAAAACAACTGTGCGTAGCGGCACAAACCCCTCAACCTGCCAGGTGCGGGCCATTTCAAGCAGAACGGCCAGGCCGGACGCGCGATGGTTGGCACCCGGGTAGATGACACCTTCTGGGCTCGCCCCGAGGGAATCAAAACTTGCACCGATGACGATCACCTCATCCCGGCTGGCCGTCGAGCGGCCCGGAAGGATGCCAATCACATTCCGCCCGATAGCCCCATCCCGCACGCTCGATCGGCCGGTTTCAGTGGCGACCATCACCCGCGCGGACGTGCTCAACTCGACAGGCTCAAACTGCAGGCTCAGCTCATCCAGTGAGTAGCCGGAGCCTTCCAGCAAAGCTGCCGCGACCGTCGGCGACACCCGCAAGGTGGGCATGGGCTCAGGCACCCAGATTTCCTGTCTCGGCAGGGCCGATTCAAGCGAGGGCGCATCACTGCCTGGAAGGAGAAGGAGCGCCGCAGCCCCGAACTCGAGCGCATTGCGGGAAGCTTGAACCCCCTCAACCTCCCGGCAAAAAATCACCTCACCGACGACATCCATCCCTGTGAAATCCTCCAGCATGCAGTTGTTGCCCCATACCACATCCCCCTCTGCGGAGCCCGGTCCTGCATAGCCACCGATCAACGCTGCAAAGTCAACCAGATGCAGGTAGTCGTCGTAACGCTCCCCCCCGGGTGACACAATTACCAGCTCTGGCGTCTCGTCCAGGCTGACCCGATGAACCGGGAAGCGCTGGATGTAGCCACCCTCCAGATCTCCCCCCGGCTGCAGACCAAGCTGTGAGAAAGCTTCAGCCAGCGCCAGCGCAGCCGCTTCACCGCCGGCCGATCCTGCCTCGCGTCCGGCGAACTCTTCGGAGGAGAAATAGGCAATCTGGTCAAGCGCAAGCTCGCCATCGAACGCCGCTGCAAGGCCATACACATCGCCTGACGAAGCCAGCTGGCCGGGCTCGCGCGCCACAGGCGTGAGCCTGTCCAGCATCGAGATGCGCGCGTCAACCTCCTCATCCTGATCCCCGGTGGCTGCTTGCACTTGGCGCGACTCCCGTGAACGCAGAGCTGCCGACACAGCTGAGATGACATCGCGCTGCTCCTCAAGCTTCCTGTTCCAGAGGAACAAACCTACAGCCCACATCGCCAGCAGCAACCATATCGCAATCATCCTCCGCCGCTCTTTCTGCTGACGAAGACGGATGTCACTGTCCAGCTTCTTATGCCGCTCCTCAAGATCGGCATAGGTCACACCTCCCCGTAGCGGCTGGCGGCGTCCATAGGTCAAGGTTCGCCAGACCCACTCTGTCGGTCCAAACTGGTAGCGGTCGAACCACCACCTGCTGAAACGGACCTGGATGAGGTATGCGAGGACCGTGATCAGCATTCCAGTGAAGGGGCCGAAACGCCCATACCATCCCAGCCCGTAGCCATAGAACATAAGCGTGAACACGATGGAGTGTGAGAGGTAGTTGGTGAGCGCCATTTTTCCGACGTTGGCGAGGGGCTGCAGACGGTTGTAGAGCGACGTTTTCTGCAGCAGCAGCACAAGCCCGGAAATGTAGAACATCGTCAGGGCAGGCGCGCCAAAGGTGCGTGCACCATTTGAGATCATGCGGGCATAGGGACCTGTAATCCAACCCGGATCGACCCAGGTGCGGGTGAAGATGTAGTTAAGCGGAACGCCAATCACGAATCCCGCGGCACATAATACCCGGAAGAGACGGAGATGCGCAGCGATATCGTGAAAGATGCGCTTTCGCCCGAAGTAGAAGCCCAGCAGGAACATGGCAAAGATATTGCCGAAATAGTAGATCAGGGAAACCAGTGAGGTAAGCCAACTTTGAAGCCGGTCGCGCGTTACGGCGAGATAGGAGTCGGTGAGGACACCCCGTTCGCCGGGAAGAAGTGTGCGCAGCGGCTTGGTGAAGGCTGCGTAATCGCCTCGAAAGGCCTCCATCCAGGGCCAGGGCGCGTTCAAGGCGGTCGAAATGCACAGACACATCACCACCGATGTGAGAAGAAAGCGATCAGAACGTTTGCGGAACAGGATGAGAACCAGCCCTAGCAGGGCATAATCCGTGAGAATGTCCCCATCCCAGATGAGGATGCCATGAATGGCCCCGATCAGCAGCAATAGAAGGATGCGCCTCACATAGCGGGGCAGATAGTCACGTCCGCTCTCCTCCCCACGCATCATCTGGACCGCCATTCCCCAACCGAAGAGAAAGGAGAAGAGCGAATAGAACTTCGCCTGCACGAAGAACTGAATGAAGATGTACACCATTTGGTCGAGTCGGTTCGTCCAGGCGTCAAAGCGCAGCGACTGCCCGCTGAAACCGATCATATTGAAGGTGAGCACACCGAACAGCGCGAATCCTCGCAGGATGTCAATCGTTTCAATGCGCTGCTTGCCGCGCACCGGGCCATTCATGATCGCTGCGTCTGGATTGGCTCCCATTCCGCTCACTCCCATGCTATCGACGTCCTACCCGCTCATCGCATCCAACCCTTTGTTATCCATCCAGTGGCGGGGTGCTTGCTCGAACCTGCTCTCCGGGAAGCCAACCCTCCGCTTCCGAGCACGCCACCAGAAACCATGTCCTTCCACCCTCATCCTCGACTCCAAGCACCACTACCTCCGTCCCGCGCTCGACCATGGCGTTGATCGACGCCGTTAGGCTCGGATGCTCCCGCAGCGAGACAAACATCGACGCATTTTCCAACACAGCCGTGACCTGCGACCTGTTTAGAAAGGCCCTCTCTGAGGCCTGATGCACCGTGATGGCACCCAGCGTTACTGCCGCCATCCCTGCAAGCGCCCACAATGCGACTTTCATTGATGTACTCATCCCGCTGCCTCCTGCATCAATAGTCCGCCTGCCTGAAGATTTGGGTGAGAGCTAGCGAAAAAGCTTCTCCCAACTGCTGAAGTTTGTCCGAATCAACCAGCGCAAGTACATCGCCCGCAGGATCGATCCATGGTGCCGCCCACTGGAACTGCAAATACGGAACCTGGCCCCGGATGGAGGGTGAGAAATTATCGAGCGATTCGGACTGAATCACGGCCACTTCCTGCTCGCTGGCTGCCTCTTCAAGCAACCGCATCAGCACGGGAGATGACGAGGGTGAAACCTCGACGACATCATTCCCTGCCCCGACATTGTCCAGGTTAAACAGCATCACCGGACGCACGGATTGGCTCATATTGTCCGTGACGAGATGACGGAAGTGGTGCTCATCCTCGAGGAAGACCCGCGCTGCGTCCATGGGTAGGCTCCCCGCACCATATGCGACAAAGAGTGCGGCCCGGCGGGTGTCCAAATTCTGTTCCTGCCACAGCCGTGCAATTTCCAGCATCATCGCAATGCCTGAGGCGTTATGATTTGCACCCGGATACACGGTGCCATCCGGGTCAATGCCCAATCCATCGTAAGCGGCAAAAAGCACAACAAGTTCATCAGCTAAATCAAAATCGGAACCTTTGAGGTAGCCCATGACGACCGGGATGCTCTGGGAACTGGGCTCCATAAGCTGAAGTGCCATCCTCGCGCGCAGATCCACCTCAACCGCGCACCAACCCTCGCCCATAAGGGTCACATCGGCCGGGCAGCTCTCTTGCTCGGATAGACCGGCGCTTTCCTCAAGCGCTCTCGCAAATTCGCCCTGAACGCGGAAAACCGGGAGCGACGGGCGCTGAAGTATGGCTGTCTCCTCATCCAATACGGCAAGCTGCGAAAGTGAACCGTACTCGATGCCCTCCATCAGCCAGATCACGCCCACCGCCCCGCGCAGCAGCGCTTCGGTTGCGAACTGCTCTGGGGCTTCCCCTTCCCGCAGTACTGCAATCCGGCCGGTGAGATCCAGCGTGCTGAGTTGTTGAGGTGTGAGACCTTCCCCGTCTTCCGTAAAGCCAAGGTAGGTCAGGAATCCCTCCACATCCCCGGAGCCCCCGTGCCCCTCAATCAGGTACCCGAAATCCGCCTGATGACGAAAATCAGCGATGACCGCTCCGTCTGTATTCATGAGGGTTAGGCGGGGTTGCTCCAGAGGACGAGCGACGACCGCCTCAAGGGGGTACTCGTAGCTGCCATGGCGCCATCCGGGATCAAGGCCATACGCCTCGAAATGCTCGGTGATGTACGCAGCCGCTAGCGCCCCTCCCGCCTGACCGATCCCGCGCCCATCCATGGCCGTCAGCGCGGCGACATGCTCATAGGCCGCTCCGGCATCAAACGCACGCGCCACGCGATCAAACCACGGGGCAGGGCCTGTCCGGTTGATGATGAAGGCCGTCGCCGCCACCATGCCGGCTACCACCATCAGCATGCGCTTCTTCAGGAGAAACGCGGTGTTGATGCTGTATCGCTCAAAAAGCTGCCTCAAACCCTCTCCAAGCGTATTGAAACCAAAAACCGATACGAAAAAGGCCATCGCCGGCGGTGCAACGACAAAGGGCTTGCTGCGCAGATAGCGGAACCCTTCTGCAAGCATGGCCCCCCACTCCGGCACATCCGCAAGGGTGAAGATTTGAAACTGCATCGCATCCGTCTCAATCGAGATACGGGATCCACCTCCGATGTAAACCCCTAGAAATCCCAGCTCTCCCAGAAGCATCATCACCGCACCCATCTCAAGGAAGGTGATCACAATCAACTGGGGAATGACATTAGGAAGAACGTGTCGAATGGCTGTAGCAATCCCTGTCAAACCGATCGAACGCGCACCTTCAATATAGGGACGATTCCGCAAGACGATGAACTCACTGCGAATGTATTGTGCGATCTCCGTCCAACCAATGGCGGAGAGCGCCAACAGAAAAACAGGCAATCCTCTGCGGATATCGAGGGCAAAGATCAACAGGATGGAGCTGATCAGCATCGGGACAGCGTTCAGCACGCCGATCATCCCCATCACAAGCTGGTCGATGGTATCGCCTTCGTTCCATCCGGCCACGCCGCCCAGGGCAACACCCAGGATCACACGCATCATGGTGATGAAGGCACAGGCAATCAGGGTGTTGCGCGCACCATAAAGAAGCATGCTCAGGAGATCGCTCCCCCACTGGTCCGTACCCAACGGGTATTCCGCCGAAGGCTCAAGGGGCGGGCGCACGAAAACATCCCGTTCAAAGTCATAGTGCGGCGCGATGTGCTCTCCGGCAATATACGGGTTCATCGGCGCCCACAGGGGACCAAACAGCACTATCAGAAATAACCCAAGCACGATCATCGCCCCGACGATGAGTGGGCCATTGGAAAGAATCGCTCTGGCATGCAGTCGGGAGTGCATTCCTGCCGGCAGGTCGCCCTCCTCGTATGAGGGGGCAGGTCCACCCCGGAGCCTGGCGAGCTTCGTACGGGGATCCAGGAGTGTCCGCAACCACTGAAATGGTTTCATCGCGCCTCCCTTAAGCGAGGATCCACAACGCGATAAACGACATCCAGGAGCAGATTGAACAGCAGAAACGTTACCCCCATCGCAACCGCAAGGGCAACCGTCAGTGTCTGGTCGCGTGCGTCAATCGCCTGAACCAGCTGGTAGCCCAGTCCTGGCCATCCAAAGAAAAATTCCACAACCGGCAAGGAGCTGAGCGAAAACCGTAAGGACACACCAACCGCTGTGAGGGTCGGGACCGCAAGGTTGCGGAAAGCATGCACTTGCAGGATGGAGCGTCGGGGGAGGCCTTTGGCATGGGCTGTGCGGATGTAGTTCTCGTCCAGGATTCGACGCAGGTTAATGAACGTCGTCCTGGTGAGGTAAGCCAGAGGCCGCGCCATCAACACAAGCACCGGCAAGAGCATGTGCTTGTAATCCCAACCGAATCCGCCCATGGACACCAAGCGTCGACCGAAGGTCTGATAGAACCTCAACTCGGCTTGCTGCAGGAAGAGGGCTGCCACAAACGATGGCGTTGAAACACCAAGGATGGTCATCGTAAGCAGGGGGACCACCCAGCGACGCGAACGGGCAAGGGCAGCCAGTGTGCCTACATAGACGCCCATTACCGTGGAAAGAACAAGGGCGACAAGCAGCAGCCCCATACTGTTGACATAGGCTGCGCGGACCACATCCCGCACAGGAAGGGATACCGGTCCAGCCGTAACGCCGAGACGGTCCTGAAAGATGGAGGAAAGGAAGACCTGCGTTCGTTCCCAGGCAACCTCACCATGGTCAAGCAGGTTGAAATTGGGAACCGCGCGTTCGGAATTGGGCATCATGCTCATCCCGATAAACGCGAAGTAGGCGATAAGCAGAACAACCAAGAAGATGAATCCCACACGTCTGGTGAAGAACGACAGCATCTTCACGCCTCCTGCCTGCTCAAAGAGTGTAGCTGTGTGCGATCGGATACCAGAACCGGCAAGCGTACACGGACCGGGAAAGCATGGCTTCAATGGAAGCCAACGTCATCGTTGAAGGCTACATCCCGGCCAAAGGTAGCGCGGGGAGGTTAAGTAAGGATACCATTCCAGACTGGGAATGGTTCAATCCACGACGCGTAGGCGCAACGGGGGAATCGCATCAGAAGCAGCAGGGATCGGGTGCCTAACGGGGGAAATGCAGGAACTCAGACAATACTCGCTTCGAGTTGAGCAATGCCTTCTTCCAATAAAGACCCGAGATCGTCCGCAGGGATCGGGAAACTGATGAAGTTTCCCTGCACAATGTCACAGCCCTGTTCCTGGAGGAACAGCAGCTGTTCTCTCGTCTCAACCCCCTCAGCAATCACATCCAGATGGAGGCTGTGCGAGAGGGCGATGATGGCAGCGGCAATCGCAGCGCTGTCTGAGTCTTTGGTGATGTCGACCACAAATGTCTGGGCAATCTTGAGGGTTTGAATAGGAAAGCGCTTCAAGTAGCTCAGTGACGAATACCCTGTGCCGAAATCATCAATGGAAATTCGCACTCCCATCTCTTTCAGCATAAAGAGCATGCCGCTGGCCACGTGGGTATCCTCCATGAGGCTGCCCTCGGTCAGCTCCAGGGAAAGCAACTGCGGTTCAAGGCCGGTCTCGGCCAGGATGGAATCCACCACATGCGGGAGCTCCCGTTGTCTGAATTGCCTCGCAGAAAGATTGATGGAGATTCCCATGGGACCATGCCCTTGATCATTCCACTGTTTGCACCGGGCGCAAGCAGTGCGAAGCACCCACTCCCCGATGGGGATGATCAATTCGGTCTCTTCAGCAAGGGAAATGAACCGCCCTGGATAAACCAGTCCATATTGGGGATGATTCCATCGAATCAGGGCTTCCGTGCCGATGATACGCAGGGAACGTAAATCGACCAGCGGCTGATAATGAAGGACAAATTCCTCATTATCCAGGGCCTTATGCAAGCTGTTGCGAAAAGCGAGCATCTCAAAGGCGCGCTTGTTCATATCTGCGGTGAAGTATTGATAGGTGTTCCTGCCCTCTTCTTTGGCGCGATACATGGCCGTATCAGCGTAACGAAGCATCTCCACTGTCGTACCCCCATCGAGCGGGTAAATCGAAATACCCAGACTCGCCGTGACGTAGACTTCATGCCCATCGAGGTCAAAGGGAGGTAGCAACGTTTCCAGGATCTTATGCGCAACCGAAGCGGCATCTTTGGCAGAGGATAGACCTTCCAGGATGATGGTGAACTCATCGCCGCCAAATCGGGAAACCATATCCGTCTTGCGCACGCAGCCTTTCAATCGATCGGCGACGGAGATGAGCAGACGGTCTCCTGCATTGTGACCGAGCGTATCGTTTATGGCTTTAAAATGGTCCAGGTCAAGGAAGAGAAGCGCCACAAGATGATCGTTGCGGTCAGCCCAGGTGATCGCTTGCGCCAGGCGTTCATTGAATAACGTGCGATTCGCGAGCCCAGTAAGGTGATCAAACTGGGCGAGGTAGGAAAGCCGTTCCTCCGTTTGCTTACGCTCAATGGAATAGCGCAGCGATCGGATAAGCAGGTTGCCATCTCCCATCCCCTTCACAAGGTAATCCTGTGCGCCAGCCTGCACCGCTTGCACAGCAATGTCCTCATCATCCATGCCGCTCAGGACCACAATGGGCAAAGCGGGGAAATGGGACAGTATTTCCTTCACGGTGCGGAGTCCATGAGCGTCCGGGAGGGATAAATCCAGGAGGACAATATCCTGCTCCCCGCTTTCAAGAAAACTCATGGCCTCGGAGAGCCTGGATACATGGTTTATTTCGAACCCTGCTGGATCGACTTCGCCCACCAACTCAAAGACAAGACGCGCATCGCCAGGGTTATCTTCAACAAGCAAGACGTGAATACGATCGTTCGAAGTCATAACTCCACATCAATCTCTACATGTTGGCTCGATTTGGAAGCTCCACAATGCTGAACCAGAAGGTCTCGATGGTGTGAACAATTTTGATGAACTGGTCGAGATCAACCGGCTTGGTCACATAGCAATTCGCATGCAAATCGTACATGCGCAGGATGTCTTCTTCAGCCTGGGATGTCGTGAGCACAACCACCGGGATACGCTTCAAGGTTTCATCCTGTTTAACCTCTGCCAGCACCTCGCGTCCATCCTTGCGCGGGAGGTTAAGGTCAAGCAGGATGAGATCAGGCTCCGGGCTGTTCTCGTAGGGCGGCTCATGACATAGAAAAGCCATCGCCTCCTCCCCATCACTCACCACATGCAGATGATTGCCAATTTTGCCGTCCTTAAGCGCTTCCTGTGTCAGGCGCACATCCCCGGGATTGTCCTCCACCAACAGGATTTCAACGAGCTTCCCGCTTACGATTGTCATGCGTCCTCCCTGCTTGTCATTGGTAACCTAAAAGAGAAGGTACTGCCCTGGCCGGGTTGGGACTCAACCCAGATTTCACCGCCATGTCGTTCGAGGATCTTCTTGCAGACGGCTAAGCCAATTCCTGTTCCAGGGTATTCCTCCCGGCTGTGAAGTCGTTGGAAAATCTTGAAAATACGATCAACGTTTTCCTCGTCAATGCCGATGCCATCATCCTTGATGCCAAGTACCCAGAACCCGTCTTCCTCCCTCGCAGTAATCTCAACCCGTGGAGAGGGGTGTTCATTGAACTTCACGGCGTTCCCGATCAGGTTCTGGAATACTTGCAAGAGTTGCAACCGATCGCCGTTCACCAAAGGCAGCTGCTCCGACATCAGATTGACAGAGCGCTCTTCCAGCAAGAGAGATAATTGATGCTGTGTGTCCTCCAGCACCTCATTGAGATCGACGGATTGCATCTCCTGTCCACGCGTCTCAACTCGGGAATACGTGAGCAGACCATTGATCAAGCCCTGCAGACGCTTAGCCCCATCCACGGCAAAATGTATGAAGGTGCGACCATCCTCGTCCAGCGAATCGCCACATCGGCGCTCAAGGAGCTGCAGGTAGCTTGAGATCATACGCAGCGGTTCCTGCAAGTCATGAGAGGCGATGTAGGCAAAATGCTGCAATTCTTCGTTGCTCCGCTTAAGGTCTTCGGTGTTCCTGGCAAGCTGCAATTCCACTTCGTGCCGGGCGGTAATGTCCCGCGAAATTCCGACCAGGCCTTCCACCTCACGTCTTTGGTTAAGGATGGGGACCTTTGTTGTGGACAACCAGCGCACACCACCGTACGGATCGGTGATTCGCTCAAGGCCGTCAATCAGCGGTCGCCCACCGATGAGTACCTCATCCTCGTTCATCTCGTGGTGCCGCGTATATCCAGGTGCAATCGTATCTTCATCCGTCTTCCCGAGGATGTCTTCTAGATTATCGGCACCGAGCAGACTCGCTTGAGCAGCATTCAGGCGGGTGTAGCATGCCGCCTTATCCTTGAAATAAATACCATCAGGAATGTTCTCCATGAGAAGATGGAGCAAATCGCGCTCCTGTTGGAGTTCTCTCTCCGCTCGTAGGCGTTGCAGCGACAGTGAAGCTTGATGCACGAGGGTGCTGATCATCCCAGACCGTTTTAGACCGGATTCGTGGTCGGAAAACAGAAGCACACTTCCCAAGATCTCCCCGGCACGAGCCATCCCGATGCAGTAACACTTGCCAATCTTCAATTCCCTGTAGAAACGTCTGCGTATTTCTTCCGACACATCGGGGAACTGGAGTTCCGCATCATCGACGTCAACTTCATAAAGTCGTCCCGATGCGAGTCCGGAAAGCATGCTGTCATTCAGCAGTTGCTCCAACCCATAGGGAGCGCCCTCCAGCCCGATAAGAAAGCGGTCCTCTCCCTTTGAGAAACCGAATCCGCCACAGATGTGCATCCGGTCGCGACCTGCTTCCCGGGATGTGATCACACCTCGAGCAGATGAGTCAAGCTGATGTAAATAGGTCCCCAGCCGAGCGTACAATTCTTCTTCATCCTCGATGCCGTTGAACGTCATCGTTGCCGAGGAGAGGATAGCCATTTCATCTGCGAATTCTGCTGCCTGGATCTCCGCCAGATGTTCCTTCGTGATATCCCTGATGGCCAGCAGTTGAAAGGTCTTTCCATCCGTATGCTGCGTTTTCAATACAAGTTCCGCAGGAAATTCCTCTCCGTTCTTGCGAATGGCCATCATCCGAAAGAATTTTCCTGTCCGCGAGGTGGACACATCCTCCTCCGCGGAATCTTGGTGGAAGAAGTCATTGATCGGCTGGCCGATCAGCTCCTGGACAGGTCGACCGAACATCTTCGCCATTCCCGAGTTCACTTCAACGATGAGTTCCCCATCCAATACTGCGAGACCGTCAAAAAACGTATCAAACAGAATTCGGAAGCGTTCTTCCGACTGACGTACAGTCTCGGATGCAAGCTTTCTCATCAAGCGCTGGAATCGGCCGCCTGCGGCCATAATGGGGGTCGCCAGGACGAAAAACCAGATGACAAAGAGGAGACTCTGTTCCCCCGGCCCCGGATTCTGCGGAGGGAGCAGGAGCAGCACCCCGACCGACAACATCCCCAGGATCGCTGTGCGGATTCCCTCAATGGGAGCAAGAATCATGACCCCAAGAATCACATAATAGGCATGGCCGTAAGAGCTGCCAAGAATGGCTGCACTCACAAGTCTGACGAGGGGATACAGTGCTAGTACCCACAGTTCAATCCGATAATACTTGCTACGGCTCGCAACCAGGCATCCAAGAGCGACCACCGCTCCAAGAACAAATGTAATCCATGGAAACGCAATGGCCCAAGGCGGTTTGACGTTCGGCACATGATCAAACACCACTCGAAACACGACCCATAAAGGGATGAGAAGCCATGTCAGCTCATTCGCATAACGCATCCTCAATTGCGTTTCACCATCCTCGATAGAACGAGAGATACTCACGATGCGCTTGAAGAATTCTCGGGCTTTCCCTTTGACCATCGTATTATCTACCTGCATCAGCCTGAATGCTTTCCGACCGTGAGAGCTTGGGGTCAATCTGGCGCTCGGGGATGGAAAACCGGAAACGCGCTCCACTTCCAGCAATGGATTCAACCCATATCGACCCTCCATGTCGTTCCACGATGCGCTGGCAAACGGCGAGCCCAATTCCCGTTCCGGGATACTCTTGCTGGGTGTGCAGGCGCTGGAAAATGCGGAAGATGCGATCCTGAAATTGTGGATCGATCCCAATGCCGTTGTCCTCTACCGTAAAAACCCACTTTTCAAGCTGCTTTTCTGCGGCAATGTGGATTTCCGGGGTCTCCTCGCCGATAAATTTCAGGGCGTTCCCAATCAGGTTCTGGAAAAGCTGCACGAGCTGTGTGTGATCCCCGACGAGCTCGGGCAGCTCCTGGACCTTAACCTTGCCTCCGACCTCTTCGATAAGAATCGAGAGGTTGTGGAGGCTCTCCGCCACAACGGCATTCATATCGATCGTGACCAATTCGCCGCCACGCGTTCCAATGCGAGAGTACTCCAACAAACCATGGATCAAGCCCTGCATCCTTTTGGCCCCATCAATAGCAAAATTGATGAATTCTTCAGCATCGCCATTGAGTTGATCACCATAGCGGCGATGCAACAGCTGAAGGTAGCTGGCCACCATGCGCAGCGGCTCCTGCAGGTCATGGGAGGCTATGTAGGCGAAGTTTTCCAATTCAGAATTGCTTCGCTCAAGTTCATGGGCATAGATTTCAAGCCCTTTTTCTGCTTTTCGCTGATCGGTGATGTCAATCCCCGCAGAGATGATGTACTCCGGCGATCCATCCTCTGCATGCAAGACAGCGTTTGACCATGAAATCAAGCGCTCCTCACCTGTTCGCGTTTTCCAATGGTTTTCATGGTGATGAACACTTTCGCCCTGAAACAGCTTCTTGAAGAGAATCCGCACTTCCTCCTCCTCAGCTTCAGGGATCAACGTCGAAAACAAATCAAGGGTATCGAGCTCGTCGAGCACATATCCTGTCAATCTTTCACAGGCCCGGTTGAATCGAATGATGCGCCCCTTGCGGTCCAAAACGAGCACAAGCGCGCCAACGGTATCGAGCACGGTCTCAATGAAGTTACGTTCCTGTTCAAGTGCGAGCATGGTAAGCTTTGTGCCGGTGATGTCTTCAAGGCTTCCTTCAAAGTAAACAATCTTGTTGCGCTCATTCCGAATCGCGATGGCATTCTCACGCAGCCAGATGCTCGAGCCATCATACCGGCGCAAATGCAGCTCCTGATCGCGAAGCACACCCTCCCGTTCAATCCGGCGTTTCCATGCTTCATAATCCCGTGGTTCGGCATACATCGTTTTCGATTCCGCGCGGAGCAGTGTCTCTCGATCTGGATAGCCCAGGATGTCCACCAGGGCTTTGTTGACATCCAGGATGTTGCTGTCCGGCGATGTCCTGTACAGACCCACAGGGACACGTTCAAACAAATTGCGGTAGCTTTCTTCCGATTCCTTGAGTGCGTTAGTGATCCGCTTCCACTCGGTAACATCGCGCATCACGAGTACGCGCCCGACATCGGAGGTTCCTGATTGCAAGAGGGAACTCCGCAGATCGAAGTAATGCTCCTCGCCGTCGATGATAAAGGTCAGCTCGCTCGTCCTCGCCATCCAAGAAGGGCTGACCTCCTCAGGCCCTTCGGGCAGTTGAAGCAACTCTGAAAGGCTCTTTCCATACGCTTCCTCCAGAGTGACATCCAGCATGAGCTGGGCCTTCTTGTTGAGTTCGAGCACCAGGCCTTCCATGCTCAGCACAATCACGCCATCTTCCATGCCTTCGATGACGGTTTCATGTGCAACAGGGAGAATATTGGTGGAGAAGCGCCACAGCGCGGCCGAACCGAGCACAACGCCACAGACACCGAACGCATAGGGAACAAGGCTGATCGAGGCATCCCATACCAGGTCAACCACCCCGAAACCCAATGGAACCAATAGAATCACAACCAGCAAACGTTGCCAGGGAAGATCCTGAGGAGAGATCGCTTTTCGGGGACAAGCAACCCAATAGAGGCCCAATGCAAGGCTGGCTGCAACTCCGACCACAATCGCCCAAAAGCCCAAACCGAACTGGAAGGCAAGCGTGCTGTGCGACCAAAGGGGAACCGTCGTGATGGACTTCCACACCAGCCCATGCCACTCATTGGTCAGGAGAAAGATGACAGCACCGACGTAGGAAAAGACGGGAAGGAACATCCGTTTCCTGTCGGCGGCACTTTCGAACTGTGTTTTCTGATAGATATAACCCAGCCATGCAGTTCCGGCGATGAGTCCAGAAAAGTACTGGAACTTCAGCAACGCGATCTTCATCCACGTCGAATCTGACAGTATCGAGAAGAAATACGCCAGGACCAGGAAACCGCTTCCAAGGATGAACATCGCCGTATGATGCTGGTCCATCGATTTCTGCTTGCGCATAATGAGCATGCCCCAGAGGGCAAGATTGGCGCATCCGAGCAGCAGCAGTACGACGATAGAAAAGTTCTCAATGAGCATCAGGCTTCTTCCATCCCCATAGGCAGCTTCACAACACAAATCCAGAATTGTTCGATGGACTGAACGATGTTTAGAAATCCGTCGAGGTCGACGGGTTTGGTTATGTAGCAATTCGCATGCAGGCTGTAGGCGCGGGAAATATCATCCTCAGCCTGCGATGATGTCAACACCACAACCGGCGTGCGACTCAGGGCCGGATTGGATTTAATCTCCTGGAGCACTTCCAAGCCGGAGAGCCCCGGGAGGTTCAGATCCAGCAAGACCAGGTCGATGGATGTGGAGCCCTCGCTGGATTCCCGCAAGATACCCAGCGCCTCTTCACCCGTCCTCGCCACCTGCAATGGATTCTGGAAGCAAGCTTCGCGCATGGCTTCACGGATCAAGCGAACATCCCCGGGATTATCCTCCACAAGCAAAACCCGAACCGGTTCCCCATCTCTACCCACCACCATCATGACTCCTCCGCATGTACCGGCCATGTAAACCAGAATGTGCTTCCCGTCCCTGGCTCAGACTCTACCCAGATACGTCCTGTGTGGTTCTCGACAATCTGCTTGCAGAGAGCCAACCCGAGTCCTGTTCCCGGGTAGACTTTCTGCCCGTGCAGGCGACGGAAAATTTCAAAGATGCGATCATGGAAATGGCTCTCGATCCCAATCCCATTGTCTTCAACAGAGAACGCCCAGGTCGAATCGACCTGTTTCGCCTCGATCGTGACGCGCGGTGGATGCTCGGGTTGAAACTTAAGGGCGTTGTCGACGAGATGGTAGAAAAGCTGTCGCAACTGGCCATCATATGCAAGCAATGTGGGCAAGTCTCCTGTCTGAATCACAGCACCCGTTGAATCAATTTTTTCCACCATCTCATGCTTCAGATCGTCAAGCAGGATATTGCAATCGACCGGAAGCTTCTCGCCTCTCGGCTCAATTAAGCGAGTGAATTTCACAAGATCTCGAATCAGGTTCTGCATGCGCTTGGCACCTTCGACTGCATACCCGATGTATTCATCCGCAGTCGGATCAAGTTGACCTTCATAGCTGTCCTGCAACAACTGCGTGTAACAGGAAACCATGCGCAGCGGTTCCTGCAAATCATGTGAGGCGACGTAGGCGAACCGCTTCAGACCCTTGATGGTCCGTTCCAGCTCCAAGGCTTTCAGCTGCAGATCACGGTTCGCTTCCTCTAATTCCCATGTGCGCGCTTCCACCTCTCGTTCCAGCGCGGACTGCGTGGCCACACGTTCACGAACATCATTCGCCACACCAAGAACCACAGCTTCCCCGCCAAGTTCGATGGGATAGAAATGCACTTCTATTGGAATGAGCTCACCATTGCGAGTCTTCAACTTGGTTTCCAGCGGAGGGCTATTTTGGCCCTGTTTCAATTGCATTAACACATTCAAAGCCAGGTCAAAGTGTTGACCTTCCAGCAGGGGGATTTCGTGCAACGATTTTCCGATTACCTCTTCCCGGGAATACCCTGATAGTCTCTCCGCCTCTCGATTGCCATCCCGGAAGACGCCTTTCATATCAAAGATGTAGTAGGGGGAAGGGGCATATTCAAACAACATTCTGAAACGGTCCTTTGATTCCTGTAGTTCTTCCTCTGCTCGAACATGCTGTGTGATGTCATGAAAGAGGATGATGCGTGTCTGGTTGCTGGTTGCAACTTTTTCTGAGACGCACTCCACTTCAAAGATACGTTCTTCGCCGCCGAAGCTCAGCGTGTATGGCACAGCTCTGCCCTCTGCCTTGCAAAGGTCCTCTTCCAGCGCCTGCCATTCGGGAAAGATATGCAGGATCTGTTTGCCTTCACTCCGTCCGGGCTCCATGCCGAGCAAACGACTCGCGGCTGTATTGCAGTCAACGACTCGACCATCTTCCGTCAGAAGTAGGATTCCCATGTCCAAGGAGGAAAATACATCATCACGTGTGACCGGCAGGGCGCGAAAGAGCTTAAACCGCGAGATGGAAATGAAGAGGAAAATCGCCGCGA